>Ga0256404_1000895_pt1 | contig 75871 bp, 67 predicted proteins | sample RumenRJG_01DNA_FD_185990 | JGI IMG/M metagenome (GOLD analysis project Ga0256404, IMG submission 185990) | Bovine rumen microbial communities from Lethbridge, Alberta, Canada - RJG_01 | ecosystem: Host-associated > Mammals > Digestive system > Stomach > Rumen | place: Canada: Alberta | collected...
TCTTTACCTCATGAGAATCGAGTGTACAGACAAAACAAAGAAAAAACAGCCGCCTGAAAAATATCCCATTCTCAGGCGGTTGATTTGCAAAGAGGGTGAGCCATAACTGAATTATGACACACCCTCCCTTTTACTATGCGGGATTAACCGAAGTGTCGATTAGTTAGTACCCTGGAGTTTGAAGGTAACGGGCAGCGTGTACCATACGCGCACGGGCTGACCATTCTGACGACCCGGAGTGAACCTGGGCAGGGTCTTAACGACACGGATTGCCTCCCTATCGAGATCCTTATCCACTGAGCGGGCTACCTTAACCTCACCAACCTTACCGTCCTTCTCAACAACGAATTGCAGGATGACCTTACCTTGAACATTGTTCTCGGCAGCCATGGGCGGGTAGTTGATGTGTGACTGGAGGAACTTCATCAGTGCAGCATCACCACCGGGGAACTGGGGCATCTGCTCTACTGAACGGAAGATCTCTTCCTTCACCTCTTTGGGTTTCTCTTCTTTCTTCTCAACGACAACCTCGTCCTTCAGGGTCTTGGTAATGTTACGGTCCTCAGTACCTTTCTCATTATCCTTCTGACCAAAGGCGGTCTCGGTCTCCTTCAACTCGTCCTGAGTCTTGATCTCGTCTTCCTTCTTCACCTTATCGTCCTCGACGATCTGGAGTTCGGTAACCTTGACAGACTTCAGCACTTCCTCGGGGAGTACCTCGGGCTTGGGTTGCTCAAGGCGCTGCTCCTCCTGCTCGGGTTCTTCAGCGTCCTGAGACATGTCGATGAGCACTTCTTCCTGCTCGCCCTGCTCGGCCAGACGGCGTTCCTCGAGGTACTGGTTAGCCTTCACGAAACCGAAGGCCAGCAGACCGAAGAGGATAGCACCGATGATGGTCCACAGGACGGCTCTGTTGTGACGCTTGGGTGAATCGGTACGGATAACATAAGCACCAAAGTCCTTATTCTTACCTTCAAACACGAGGTCACACCATTCACGCGATGAAAGATCAACTTCTTTTGCCATAATTGAATTCTTCTCTTTTAAAGATTAAACAAATCCATCAATCCAACATCACTTCTTAAGGTTCTTAGCCTGGACCATAATCATCATTGCTGAGTCGACCTCGTTGATGCGGTCGATCTGGTAGCGGCTGATGTTATTGATCTGCATCTCGTCGAGCACGCTCACCACGTGAGCATAACTTGCGTTGGGCGTAGCCTTAATAATCACAACCGGGCGCTTCAGGGTGGAGTCGTTACGGATCACCTTAGCCTTGGCCTGATAGATGGAGTCGTTGATTTCCTCGTTCTTGGAGAATTTCATTTCCTTCCATTCTTTCTTCAAGTCGGCGATCTTGAGGACGACGTCCTTGTTGCGCTCTTGTAGAATCTCGCGGATAGCGGGATAAGCACCGCCGGTCTTTGCACCAAACTCAATCTGCTTCATGTTGCTTTCGCCATTGGCCAGATTGGAAGTCTCGGGCATACCGTCGTAGTAGAAAAGCATTCCCTCGTCGGGGTCAGAGAGTCCCTTGTCGTTGAGTTTACCATCGATGATGATGGTAACAGCCTCGGATTGCTTTACCTTGTTCTGCTGTTCTTTTTCAACCTTCTCGTTGGTAGGCAGCGCGATCTGGAGCGTCTGGCTCTTGATCATGGTGGTACACAACATAAAGAAGGTGATCAACAGCATGTTCATGTCAACCATAGGAGTGAAGTCGATACGGGTATCGAATTTTTTCTGACGACTTTTACTTTTAATTGCCATATCTTAATCCTCCTCAGTTTTAAGGGCCGTCATCAGGGTGAACTTGTTCATCTTCATGGTCTGGAGGTTGTCCATAACCACGTTCACCACGCTGTAAGGCGTTGTCTGGTCGGCCTTGATTGCAATACCACGTCCTTTAACCATCGATTCCTGAAGTTCGGGGTTAACCGAGTTGTAGGCAGCCCTGATCCACATCTGGAACTCGTTAGGGTTGTTTGGATCTTCATTCATGTTGATTGGAACACCGGGGCCAGCCTCGAGCGCTTTGTCGCGCTGGTCAGGTTCCAGGTTCAACCATTCTTTCATCTTAGTGATAGGTACACCGAATGCGTTGAGTTTAGAGAAAGTCTCAATCTCCTTGTTGGTAAACGCGAGGTTAGCACTGGGATGAGTCTTCTTGTACTCGGCGACCATATTCTTCAATAAGTCGGCGCGAACCGTCTCGCTCTTCATTGTCGAGTCCTTGCTACCGAGCACTTCAAGGAAGACCTTGCCCTCGGGGCTGACAAGCACTGACAACAGGTTAGCATCGGGAACCTTCTCCTCCGAAACAGACGGAGGCGTGATCACAGTCACGGGTTCTTTCTGAAGGAATGTAGAAGTCAACATGAAGAAAGTCAACAGAAGAACAGTCACGTCACTCATCGCGGTCATGTCGATGCGTGTCTCTTTCTTTTTGATTTTGACTTTTCCCATATTTCTAAATTACCTTAATCTGATTGTTATAAAACGACTAGATTAAAATGCTGCTAACCAAAAATTAGTGAGTAGCGGAGAAAGTAGAAACCATCGAGAAACCGAGTTCGTCGATAGCGTAGGTCATGTTATCAATCTTGTTGGTGTAGAAGTTGTAACCGATCAGAGCGAGGGCAGCGGTTGCGATACCGAGAGCGGTATTAACAAGTGCCTCAGAAATACCGGTTGACAGTTCGGTCGAGTCAGGAGCGCCCGATGCGGACAGAGCCTGGAACGACTTGATCATACCGAGCACGGTACCGAACAGACCGATCAGGGTACCCAGAGTGGTCAGGGTTGCCAGCACGGGGAGGTTCTGCTGCAGAGCAGGCATCTCAAGCGAGGTAGCCTCCTCGAGAGTTCCCTGGATGGCAGCAAGTTTCTGCTCCTTGCTGAGGAGGGTGTCCTTATCCATCTCTTTGTACTTCTGAAGAGTAGCATAAACAACAGCGCCAACAGTACCTTTCTGCTTGCGGCAGAGGTCTTCAGCCTTAGCAAGGTCATGGTTGCGCAGAGCAGCCTTCACGTCCTCGACGAACTTGGTGGTGTTACCTTTACCCTTAGCCTTGCCCAGAGCGATCCAACGCTCAACGCAGAGCACGATCACAGTGAGGAAGCAGGTGATAAGCACGGGCACAACAACGCCGCCCTTATACACGGTACCCAGCAGGTTGAGGGGGCCTTCCTTGGCAACGGCATCCTTGAAGTTGGCAGGATTGCCCAGCACAAAGAGGTAGAAAAGCACTGCTAAGATAAAGCAAACGAGAATGACGAGCGATGCGCTCTTGATACCACGAACATTGCTGCTCACCTCTTTCTTGGGAGCGGTCTGTGGCTTCTGAATGTTTGTTTGTTCAGCCATAATTTAAATTAGTTTTAAAAAATGAATTAATAAAATTATAAATTTAGTTATTAAAGTTTTGTTGTTTTTTGTCTTGGTTTTTGCGTGGCAACGGACTTGCAAGTGACACTGCAAGTCGCTGATGTACAAAATGTTTTAATGCCAATGGCGGCCATAGAGGCACTTCAAGGGAGCCATTTTGCTCAAAAATTTAACGCAAATTTATCACAAATATTTGAAAGCACCGCAATTCGAGCAAAATTTTTCATGATTTTTTTATTAACAATAGCCATTTGCCATTCGCTGTGACCCGGCAGATTTCAAGCCGTTAGTTCAAAAAATCGGCGAGAGATGCTGCGGAGAGTTATGACAGGCTGACGGGACGTCCAGAAAAAACAGGTTTTTATAGCGCTTTGTTAATCTTTTTTAGTACCTTTGCCACATTATTATAAATATTACCAAAACCAACCATATCATGGCAACTGTAAGACTTAGGAAGGGTTTCGACCTGCACCTGATGGGCAGTATCAGCGATGCGGCCATAGCCACAGCGCCCCAGCCCCAGAGTGTAGCCATCGTTCCCGACGATTTCCATGGGATTATCCCCCGCATGGACAAGAAAGAGGGTGAGCATGTCAGCGCAGGCGAGCCTCTCTATCATGACAAGAATTATGAGGTCATCAAGGTTGTTGCCCCCGTGAGCGGCACTATCAAGGAAGTGCGCCGAGGCGAGCGTCGCCACATCGACGCCATCATCATCATTCCCGACGGAGGCGAGGCGGTGAAGCATGACACCACCCGCCCTGCCACGGACCTGCTGCTGGACTCCGGCCTGTGGGCAATGATGCGCCAGCGCCCCTATGATGTCGTTCCCGTGCCGGGAGTGATACCTCGTGACGTGTTTGTGACCGCATTTGACTCCGCGCCGCTGGCTCCGGACCTGGATCTGGTGCTGGGGGACAAGCGACAGCACATCGCACGCGGCGTCGAAGTGCTGAGCCGCCTGACCGATGGTCAAGTCCACATCGACGTGCGCGAGGGTCAGCACATCGATGCTCCTGGAGCGCATATCAACACCATCGTTGGTCCCCACCCTGCCGGCAACGTCGGTGTCCAGATTGCCAACATTGCCCCGGTCAACAAGGGAGAAACGGTCTGGACCCTGGACATTGTCACGCTGGCCCGCATCGGCGAGTTGTTCAACACCGGCTTGGTCAGCCACGACACGGTGGTCGCTGTCGATGGCGAGATGGTGCAACAACCGCGCTATGTCAAGACAGTGATGGGTGCCGATCTGGAGACGCTACTCGCGGACCAACTCGCTGGCGAGACACAACAGTGCCGCATCATCAGCGGCAATGTGCTCACCGGTGTCAAGGTTGAGCCAGACCAGTGGCTACGCGCCCCCTATCGTCACATCACAGTCATCCCCGAGAACAACAAGCCCGACGAGTTTATGGGCTGGGCATCGGTCAACCCGAAACGCTTCTCGATCTATCGCACATTCACCTCCTGGCTGCGCGGCCTGAATAAGCCCGTGAGCATGGACAGCCGCATCAAGGGCGGCGAGCGTGCCATCGTGCGCACCGGCGAGTATGACGCGATGCTGCCGATTGACATCTACGGGGAGTTCCTCATCAAAGCCATCATCAGCGGCGACATCGACAAGATGGAGCAACTGGGCATCTATGAGATAGCGCCCGAGGACTTCGCCCTGGCCGAGTTTGCCGACACCAGCAAACTCGAGTTGCAACGCATCGTGCGCGAGGGACTGGACAAGTTGCGTGCCGAGATGTCGTAACCATCGCACACATTTATTTATATATAGACAACAACAATCGCTATTCAACAATCTATCATTGATATGAAAGCATTAAGGAATTTAATGAACAAGATCGAGCCCTCGTTCCGTCCTGGCGGCAAACTGGCCAAACTGGAGTCGGTCTATGACGGCATGGAGACGTTCTTGTTCACGCCCAACACCACATCGCGGTCGGGCGTCCACATCCATGACGGCAATGACCTGAAGCGCACCATGATCACGGTTGTGGTGGCCTTGATACCGGCCTTGCTGTTCGGCATGTACAACATCGGTTACCAGCACTATCTGGCCATCGGTCAGCCCGAGACCGGCTGGTTCACGATGTTCTTGTTCGGCCTGCTGGCGATGCTGCCCGTGATCGTGGTCAGTTATGCAGTGGGTTTGGGCATCGAGTTTATCAGTGCACAGATTCATCACAAAGAGATTCAGGAGGGATTTCTGGTAACAGGTATTCTGATCCCCCTGATTGTCCCCATCAACACCCCGCTGTGGATGACAGCCGTGGCCACGGCATTTGCAGTGATTTTTGCCAAAGAAGTCTTCGGTGGAACCGGTATGAACATCTTCAACGTCGCCCTAATCACCCGCGCGTTCCTGTTCTTCTCCTATCCGTCACGCATGAGCGGAGATGAAGCGTTTGTCAAACTGGACAGTGCCTTCGGCATGGGAGGCGGCACGGTAGCCGACACCTTCACCGGCGCCACCCCGCTTGGCCAGGTGGCAACCAGCGTGGGCGATCCCGCAATGACCGACATCGTAGGCCAACCCATCAGTTGCATGGATGCCTTTATCGGTTGCATCCCTGGTTCGCCTGGCGAGACCTCGATGGTCGCTATCCTGATTGGCGCCATTATCCTGCTCCTGACCGGCATTGCCTCGTGGAGGATCATGTGCTCGGTATTTGTCGGCGGTCTGGGTATGGCTGCTCTGGTGCATGCTTTGCCCAGCGCCACCTACCCCGCATCGATGCTCGACCCGCTGACGCAGTTGTGTCTGGGCGGATTTGCCTTTGGCGCCGTGTTTATGGCAACTGATCCCGTCACTGGTGCCCGCACCAAGGTGGGTCAGTACATCTATGGCCTACTGATCGGTGTGTTTGCCATCCTGATCAGAGTTTACAACAGTGGCTACCCCGAGGGCATGATGCTGGCCATCCTGCTGATGAACGCATTTGCTCCCCTGATCGACCACTGTGTGGTATCGTTTAACATCAAGCGCCGCGCCAAACGTGCCGCTTATAAACCATAAGGAGGATAAGCCATGAACAAGAACAGTAACACTTATCAGATCCTGTATGCAGCCGTGATGGTGCTCATCGTGGGCACAGTGCTGGCGTTTATCTATATGGCTCTGAAGCCTAAGCAGAACGAGAACATCGCCAACGACACCCGCAAGCAAATCATGAGCGCGCTGCATATCGCCACCCCCAGCGACGATCAGGTCAAGGAGACTTATGAGAAGTATATCATCCAAGACCTGCTGGTCGACATGGAGGGCAACATCGTGGATAGCGCCCAGAACGTGGCCTTTGATGTGGATATGAAGAAGAATGTGAAACTCGCCGAGCGCCAACTGCCTGTGATGAAGTGCAGACTCGACGACGGCAGCATCAAGTATGTGCTGCCCGTGTATGGTGCAGGCCTGTGGGGTCCCATCTGGGGCTACATCGCGATGAACGATGACGGCAACACCATCTATGGCGCCAACTTCTCGCACGAGGGCGAGACTCCGGGTCTGGGTGCCCGCATCGCTGACCAGGATTTCCAAGACAAGTTTGTGGATAAGCACTTGTTTAAGGAAGGGGAATACAAAGGCGTGGTCGTGCTCAAGCGTGGCCAGAAATCCACCACCGGGGCCGAGCAGATCGACGCCCTGACCGGTGCCACGATCACCAGCCGCGGCGTGAGTGACATGCTTGCCGACTGCCTGGCTCCCTACGAAGCGTTCCTCAAGAGATTGCAGGGCAACAACGAAGCGCCTGCTGCTGTTAATAACGTCAATCAACCCGAATAAAACCATCAACGATTATGTTATCCAAGAAGAACAAAGAAGCATTATTCAACCCGCTGTCCAAGGACAATCCTGTTCTGGTGCAGATTCTGGGTATCTGCTCCTCGCTAGCCGTCACTGCCAGTCTGGAGCCCGCCATCGTGATGGGCATCTCGGTGATTGCCGTGCTGGCGTTCAGCAACGTGATCATATCCTTCCTGCGCAAGACCATCCCGACCAACATCCGCATCATCGTTCAACTGGTGGTGGTTGCCGCGCTGGTCATCATTGTGCAACAGATCCTTATGGCATACAAGTATGACGTGAGCAAGCAACTGTCGGTGTTTATCGGACTGATCATCACCAACTGCATCCTGATGGGACGCCTCGAGGCGTTTGCGATGCACAACACACCCTGGCCCTCGTTCCTCGACGGTGTCGGCAACGGACTGGGCTACACCATCATTCTGGTGATTGTGGGCTTCTTCCGCGAGTTGCTCGGCTCGGGCAAGTTGTTCGGTTTCCAGGTCGTGCCCCAGTGGTGTTACGATCACGGATACGAGAACAATGGCCTGATGATTCTGGCCCCCATGGCGCTCATCACTGTGGGCTGCATCATCTGGGTACACCGGGCTCGCAACAAGGAGTTGCAGGAAAACTAATGAGCATGTTTAACCATTAAATCCGCAAGAAACAATGGAAGAACTTAATCTGTTTATCAAGTCGATCTTTATCGACAACATGATATTTGCCTACTTCCTGGGCATGTGCTCATTCCTGGCCGTGTCCAAGAATGTGAAGACAGCCTTCGGTCTCGGCATTGCCGTCACCTTTATGCTGGTGGTGACTTTGCCTATCAACTACATGCTCGACAAGTATGTTCTGCAAGAGGGTGCCCTGACTTGGTTGAGCCCCTCGCTGGCAGGCGTGGACCTGAGTTTTCTGGGGCTGATCCTGTTCATCGCCGTAATCGCATCTGCAACACAGTTGGTCGAGATGGCAGTAGAGAAGTTCTCACCCTCGCTTTATGCCTCGCTGGGCATCTTCCTGCCGCTGATTGCCGTGAACTGCGCTATTCTGGGCGCATCGCTGTTTATGCAGCAGCGTGACTTGGGCTCGGCTTGGACGGCTACCGTCTATGGCGCAGGTTCGGGCATCGGCTGGCTGCTCGCCATCGTGGGCATTGCCGCCATCCGTGAGAAATTGGCATACAGCGACATCCCCAAGCCCCTGCGCGGCGTGGGCATCGCATTCATCATCACCGGACTCATGGGCATCGCCTTTATGAGTTTCCTTGGCATAAGATTAGGATAAAGGAGGACACTACACTATGATACTGATATCTAATATTTACACTACAGTATTGGCGAGCGCGCTGGTGTTTCTGGCGCTCACCCTGTTGCTCGTCGTTCTGCTGCTCGTGGCCAAGCATTATCTGGTACCATCGGGCAAGGTTAAAATCAACATCAATCATGGCACCAAAGAGTTGGAAGTCAACAGCGGAAACACCCTGCTCAACACCCTGCACGAGAATGGCGTGATGCTCTCGAGCGCATGCGGTGGCAAGGGCAGTTGTGGCCAGTGTAAGGTCCAGGTGATCGAGGGCGGTGGCCAGATTCTGCCCACAGAGGTGGGTCACTTCTCCCGCAAGGAGCAGCAAGATCACTGGCGCCTGGGTTGCCAAGTCAAGGTAAAAGATAACCTGTCGATCCAAGTTCCCGACAGCGTGCTTTCGGTCAAGGAATACGAGTGCACCGTTGTGAGCAACAAACTCGTGTCATCGTTTATCAAGGAGTTTATCGTAGCCCTACCCCCGGGTGAACACATGGATTTCATCCCCGGCAGTTATGCTCAGATCAGGATTCCCGAGTATGAGATGGACTATGACAAGGATATCGACAAGGAGTCGCTGGGCGAATACCTGCCCACATGGGAAAAATTCGGCATGTTCAGCCTCAAGTGCCGCAACGACGAGGCTACCGTGCGCGCCTACTCGATGGCCAACTATCCTGCCGAGGGCGACCGATTCATGCTCACCGTGCGCATCGCGACGCCGCCGTTCAAGCCCAAGCCCGCAACAGGCTTTATGGACGTGATGCCAGGCATAGCATCCAGTTACATCTTCACACTCAAGCCTGGTGACAAGGTGATTATGAGCGGCCCCTATGGCGACTTCCACCCCATCTTTGACAGCAAGAAGGAGATGATCTGGGTGGGCGGTGGTGCCGGCATGGCCCCGCTGCGCGCACAGATTCTGCACATGACGCGCACGCTCAACTGCCGTGACCGCGAGATGCACTACTTCTATGGCGCCCGCTCGCTGAGTGAGGTCTTCTACCTGGAGGATTTCCTGCAGTTGGAGAAGGACTTCCCCAACTTCCACTTCCATCTGGCTCTGGACCGTCCCGACCCCGTTGCCGATGAGGCAGGCGTGAAGTACACCGCAGGCTTTGTTGCTCCGGTGATGCGCGACACCTACCTGGGTCAGCATGAGGCTCCCGAGGATTGCGAGTACTACATGTGCGGCCCGGCAATGATGAGTAAGACCGTCAATGACGTGCTCGACTCCCTCGGTGTCGATCCCTCTTCGATCCACTACGACAACTTCGGGTAATCTCCCCATCCTGAAGGATACAAAACAGCAACTCGGACATCTTTAACAACACACTATATCTGTTGTTATCGTTGTCCGAGTTGCCGTTTTATTGTACCAGATCCCTTACTTCAGAGTAGCGATCCAGGTCTTGAGGCTGTCGACGGGAGGATTGCCATTGAGCACCTTGCCCGGAAGAATCCAGTTAGCAGCCGGGGCACTGGCCTTCTGCAAGTCCTCACCGCTCTTGCCCATATCGCTGCCGCCTGAGGTGGCAAACGGGATGATGGTCTTGCCCGTGAGGTCATACTGCTCCAGGAAGGTGTTGATGATTCGGGGTGCGGTGTACCACCAGATGGGGAATCCCACGTAGATGGTGTTGTACTGTGCCATGTTCTCGACCTTGCTGGCTACGGCAGGGCGTGCTGTGGAGTCCTTCATCTCGATCGTTGAGCGGCTCTGCTCGTTACGCCAATCCAGATCCTCGGCAGTATAGACCTGCTCAGGAACGATCTCAAACAAGTCGGCATCACAGGCCTCTGCCAGCGTCTTGGCGACCTGGGCCGTGATGTGGGCTTCACTAGCCGAGAAATAGGCGACGAGGGTCGTCTTGGCAGTGCTGTCGCTAGCGCCAGCATCGCCATCGGCAGCGGTGTTGTTGTTCTGTGCCGTGTTCTGGCATGCGCCAAGCATCAGCGCCAAGGCCAGGATAGAAACTAATTTCTTCATAATCGTTTATGATGTTTAGTATTAATGTTAATGATTGTGATGATTATTGATATGCAATGGTAGATAGCAGATAAGTCGATTATACTTATTAGAAAAAAACTATCCGTCATCCAGCAACGTGTGTCGATGGTCAACGGATAGTTAAGGCTATATCAGTGAGAGCAACTTGGTTGATAGTACGCTGATGTCAACGGCTCACTATCAATTCTCAACTCTTACTTCTTGAGATCAACCTTGCCGGGAGTCGCGGGCTTCTCGGCGCTCACGGTGGGGGCATTGCTCTTGGCGGGTTCAGCCTTTGCGGGAGCCGGAGCAACCTTGCCACCAACCTTGTTGTAACGCTTGTTCAGACCCTCGATAACCTCGTTGGTCACATCATACTTCTCGTCGATGTAGAGCGTGGCGCTCTTGCGCAGTACCATGTCAAATCCTTTCTTCTTGGCATAGTCCTTCATGAATTTGTCGATCGAGTCGAGCAACTGGGTCTGGCTCTGGTTGAGTTCGTTCTGGATGCTCTGCTGCAGGTTGGCCAGATAATTCTCGGCGTCGGCCTGCATCTTCTGCAACTTGGCCTGGTCGGCATTGAATGCCTCCTCGGTCAGATATTGGTTGTTCTGGTACTTCTGCTGCATGGCATTACCAAACTTGCTGATCTCATTACCGCGTTGCTTCTGGGCGGCGTCAAACTGGTTCTGACGACGCAACATGGCCTCGTTGATGTCCTTGGCCAGGTTATAGTTTGCCATAATGGAATCCTCGTCGATGTAACGGATCTTGAGATTCTCAAGGGCTGCGCCACCATTAGCCTTAGGAGCCTCGGCAGTCTGCTTCTCGTTGCATGAGGTTGCTGCCAGCATGATCACGGCTGCCAGCAATGCAAGTTTGGAGTAGTGTTTAATGAAGTTCATTTCAGTTTTTGACTTTTTCTTTATTGATTTGTTAGTTGTAAAATTCCTTGTCACGTGCACAGGTGATTCCTCGCTTGCGCATTTCGGCATTGTCATGGATATGGGTGTTGGGGAAACGGCCGCCGCGCACAAAGAATATCTTAACGCCCAGCAGCACAACTGCCAGCCCCACAATAGCCAATGTCAATAGTAATGTCATCATTGTGCAAAAAGACTCGCAAATTTAGTGATACTTTGCGAGTTTGGGTATGGTATTTCACAATTATTTTGTCCAAAATGATTGATTAGCCCTCGGTTTTAACAAAAATTCAAAGCACTAAAGATTAACTAACACTTCCGCCCCACCCCAGCACCCTACCGGTATGGAGGAAATCAGTAACTTTGCAGTTATGTAGAGTTATGTTACGCAACAGTCATAAAAGTCATACAGAAGCACAAAAAGTTGCGCCCGTCATGCAGTCTATCCATCCATTATGGCATCATAACAATGAAAGCGATATTGATTGGATGGACATGGAGCGTGTCATCGGGACTGCTCTGGCAGGTGACCAGCAAGAGCATTGCCCTCATTCCTTTCTCAAATTCCTCATTTGAGAAACTACTTTTCCACGTCTTGTTTCTACTTATTACGGCTACGGCAGCAACGGTCATGTGAACACGGCAGTTATTGATGATACCGCAGGTGTTAACCGTCTTAAATAAGTCTTATTTAGTCTTAAAATATCACCGACGGTGCGGCTTGATGTGCTTGCCCTGTCGGTATGTTATATTACATTTGTGGCAACTTATTAACCAAAACGAACTGAATAAAATGAAAAAAGCAACTACAATTCTGCTGACTCTGCTTGCCACAGTCTTAACGTTTACCGCCATGGCCCAGGAGGATGGAAGCGCCATTCAAGCCAAGGTAATAATCAATGGTTATTTCTTCACCGAGACTCCAGAGGTCACCGATTGCGGCAGTCCGTCGATCATCAGGGTCGATGATGGGCAGAAGAACCGCATGATTGCCTATATCTACCCCAGCGAGTTACCAGAATCCATCACCAGTCAAGCCATACCTGTCGAAAAGGTGTTTCACGGTCAGGCATTCCTCGACAAGTATAACCAGGGGCGGGAAATGATACAGGTGACCAGCCAGTCGAGTGATTTGGCAAAACCTGTTGTTGGAGAACCGTTCCCCGCCTTCAGCGAGAAGGACGTTGACGGCAAGATGTGGACCAATGAGGACGTTAAGGGCAAGGTGTGGGTACTGAACATGTGGTATCAGGGCTGCGGCCCTTGCCGCAAGGAGATGCCCGAACTCTCGACCTGGCGTGAACAGTTCCCCGACGTGATGTTCTTCTCAGCCACTTACCACGATGAGGCACTAACCCGCAAGATTACCGAGCAGCACCACTTCACCTGGACCCACCTCATCGAGGCCCGTGACATGATGTCATGGATACAAGGGCAAGGATTTCCGTTGACCATCGTGGTTGACAAGCAGGGCATCGTCCGCCATCTGGTTCACGGCACTAACAGCGAGAAGCGGGCTGCCATCCTCGACTGCATCCGCCAACTCAATCAATAACCGTCTGTCATGACACGCTTGTTTTCCATACTCTCGGTTGCCATCATCGCCCAGTGCGCGATGGCACAGACTATTGTCACAGGACGCATTTCCAATGAGCGGGGCGAAGCCGTCGAGTATGCTACTGTAGCGCTTGTTGGTGACACCATCGGCACGCTTGCCGACGCCCAGGGGCATTTCTCCCTAACAATCCCTCATGGCAAGAGGAACGACCTGTCCATCACTCATGTTTCTTATGACAAAGCAATAATTCCCCACTCCACCTATAGCGGGGGCAAGCCGCTGTCCATCATCGTCAAGGACAAAAATGTGAAACTGGATGAAGTTGTCGTCGGCAAGAAGAACAAATTAAAGACCATTCTGGGCAAGAAATGGCCCGGCCCATCGGGCAGTTTCCGTGGCAAGTGGGAGGAAAACAGGCTAGAATGGGGACCGACATTCAAGGTCAAGAAGGATTGGGTCGTGAGTGATATCTTCTTCACGATAAAAAAGAGCACCTACAGCCGCTGCGTCCTCAGTTTCACCATCTATGAGATCAGGGGCAAGGATTTTGTCAACATCCTCAACAAGCCCATCTACAAAACAGTCACAGCAACCGCTCAAAAGACAAAACTCGCCGTCCAGCCCAACGAAAACATCGTCCTCAAAGCCGGTAAACAATATTACGTGAGTGTCACCATCGTTGACTGTGACGAAAGCGGCACACTGGAATTCAACTCTCAATTGAGAAGTTGCATTGCCCGCCACCTCTCCGCAGGCAGGACGCGCAAACTGCCCGCTGGCCCCACCATCACCCTTATGGGCTACGAATTGAGCCGATAGGGAGCGAAAACATGTGATTTCTATCCTAATTTCGCCCCTTACCGGGCACTTGCAGACATAGGTGTTCAGGTTTTTTTATTGACAATTGGATGGTATGTCACGAAAAAGTTGTAAATTAGCGGTGAAAATGAATTTGCTTTGACAGAAATTCTATTAACAACTTAAATACTAACAATTTAACCATTATTTTTTACAATGCAAGTAAAAGATCTGAATCCTCAGGCAGTGTGGTCCATCTTTGACGAGATCACCAAGGTGCCCCGCCCCAGTGGCAACGAAGAAGGCAAGTTAGACAAGATCCGCGCATGGCTCGTGGACTTCGCCAAGAAGCACAATCTGGAGTACAAAATCGACAAGACCGGCAACGTGGCTATCTTCAGGCCCGCCGCTCCTGGTTATGAGAACTGCAAGGGCATCGTCCTGCAAGGTCACATGGATATGGTAGCCGAGAAAGGTCCCGGCTCGAACCACAACTTTGACACCGACCCCATCGAGACCATCATCGATGGCGAGTGGGTACGCGCCAACAACACCACGCTGGGTGCTGACGACGGTATGGGCCTGGCCATCGCTCTGGCTGCCGTTATCGAGCCGACGCTGCAATGCGGTCCCCTGGAGGCTCTCGCCACCGTCGACGAGGAGACCGGCTTGACTGGTGCCAGCAATATTGAGGCCGACATGCTCGTGGGCGACTATCTGCTCAACCTCGACGAGGAGGAGGATGGCGTCATCACCATGGGCTGCGCCGGTGGTCTGGTAAGCATCTTCAAGTTCAACTACAAACCCAAGGCTGCTCCCAAGGATCGCGTATACTTCGAGATCAAGTTTGAGCACTTCCATGGTGGCCACAGTGGTGCAGACATCCACATGGGATTTGCCGCCACGACCAAGTTGAGCAGCCGTCTGCTGTGGAACATCGGTGCTGAGATGGACTATGTGCTGGCATACATCGATGCCGGTAACCTGCACAACGCCATCGCTCATGCCGCTACCGTTGTTGTCGGCGTTAAGCCCGAGGACAAGGAGAAACTGAGCGTCGTGCTCAACACCTTCATCGCCGATGTTAAGAACGAGTACAAGCGCACCGAGCCCAAGATGGAGATTACCTGCAAGAGTGTTGACACTCCCAAGACCATTATCGACACCGACACCGCCCGCCGCGTGGTTGACGCCGTATATGCCGCTCCTCACGGCATCGCAGCCATGAGCATGGAGATTCCCGGCCTCGTCGAGACCTCGACTAACCTCGCCAGCGTGAAGATGCGCAAGGGCAACCAGATCGTTATCGAGATGTTCCACCGCTCATCGATCGAGAGTGGCAAGTATGACCTGACCCACAAGTGCGAGACGATCTTCCGCCTGGCAGGTGCCGACGAGATCATCAGCGAGGGTGGCTACCAAGGTTGGGAGCCCATTGCCGACAGCCATCTGCTGACCGTTGCCAAGGACTCCTGGGAGAAACTCTTCGGCGTACGCCCCGAGGTGCGCGCCATCCACGCCGGTCTGGAGTGCGGTCTGTTCCTCAAGGCCCGTCCCGATATGGAGATGATCAGTTTTGGTCCCACATTGCGTGACGTGCACTCGCCCGCCGAGCGCTGCCACATCCCGGCAGTCGACAAGGCGTGGAAGCAAGTTCAGAACATCCTCAAGGTCATTGCCGAGGAGAGCAAGTAATCGTTTAGTGAACAGTTAATAGAGAATAGTTAATAGTCAGCGTCCGCTTTCTATCGACTAAACACCTAATAACTAAAAACTAAGAGACAATGGATATCAAAGGTAAAATCATCCAGAAGATGGATCTTCAGAGTGGCGTGTCCAAGGCTGGCAACCAGTGGAAGAAGCAGGAATACGTCATGGAGACGTTCGACAGTTATCCCAAGAAGGTGAAGTTTGATTTCTTCGGAGACCGTGCCGACCAATATCCGCTCGAGGTGGGTGACGTGATCACATTGAGTTACGACATCGAGAGCCGCGAGTTCAACGGCCGCTGGTATACCGACATCCGCGGATATAAGGCCGTCAAGGAGAGTGCCGACATGGCTGGTGCACCCGCTCCCTATGCTTCGGCGCCTGTCGGCGAACCGGCTCCTGCGCCGGCTCCCGCTCCAGATGCCATGGCCGCACCCACACCTCTGGACAACCCGTTTGACCAGAACGGATCGGGCGACGACCTGCCCTTCTGAGCAGATAAGACGTAAAGTCCCGTCAACTATAGCGAAACCGCTGGATGCCGTGTTGAATCAGGTTCCAGCGGTTTGCTGTATGTTACTACTCACATCAAGCCCCCACAATGAGGCAATCCCCATCGTGATACTCAATGACCACCACACCCATACTATGCAAGGCCACGATGGTCCTGGTCGCCGCTTCCTCACTGATGTGGGCCAAGCGCTCATAACCCTCGAGCGTAATGCCGCCATGTTCGCGCAGATATTGCAACAACACCTGCTCGCGGGTGCTGAAACTGATGATGTCACTGCCCGACTCGTCGGCCGACGACTGCTCGGCGCTCATCACACGCTCGTGCAGGCGGCTAGCCAGCACATTCTCGTCGGCGACACGGTAGTAGACGTGCCACACTCCATTATCGTCGGGTGCTTCAACCGGTTTTTCGGGAGCCTCGGCGATATCGGCCTTAACGACCGACTTACCATTGATATTGAATACCTTGAAGGTGACATGCTGCTCAGGACGGCAATACATCTGAGCGGCAGTCTCAATCATATAGATTTCCTCCTCGCTGCGCACTCCAGCAATATTCCCATTGTCCTTGACGCCAATGAGCAGGTGACCACCACTATTGTTAGCAAAGGCGGCTATCGAACGGGCAATCTTGCGCGCATCAGTGATCTGATACTTGAAGTCCTGATGCTCATGCTCGCCCTCAAGTATAAGGTCTTGTATATAGTGGCTCTTCTTGGTTCTCATAGTTCGATATTGTTTTTATAGAGGCCTGCGGCCGAGAAGTGAAGCAAAAATCATCAATCAAATTTTTGTTCAATCACGCTTGACATCCGGTGCGAAGCACCACCAGCAGCCAACCCGTCAGCGAGGGTCGTCAACGCCCTGTTCTTGCGGGATGGTTGTACCATCAAGCACGGCCCTCAGGTAAGGTTCCAACTTCTGAGCATACCACCAGAAGCCGATATCTGTCAAGTGAATGCCATCGACTGTGCCCTCGTTGTTGGGACCATATAGGTCCTTGCAGGTGATATAATAGAGGTTGCGCGGATTGTCGGCCTTGAGTTTGAGGTAATTTTTGTGATACTCGTCGTTTTTCTGCGGCAGGTACTCGCTATAGAATGCACTATACTTGGCATAACTGTACATCTGCCCCTCGACCATAAAGATGGGCACTTCGGGTCGCAGTGTGCGCAGGATGTTGACAAAGCCATAGGTCAGCGTATCGCACATATCTTTGGTGCAGTTGGGGATGGGATCGAGGATGTAGGCGGCCACATCAGGTATCGTAGCCATAGCCCGTGCCATGCATGAATCCATTTTCCCCTCTCCGCTGAAGCCTAGATTGACGCATTCCACATCCAGATCGCGCTGAATAATGCTGGTAGCGACCATACCAGGCCGACAAGCGCAACCACCCTGCATGATACTGGTTCCATAGAACACAAACTTCTTGCCCTCACGCGGAGAGTTGAGCATGGGCTGCATAATCACAGCACTGCTGTCCACTCCGATCTCGATCCAGCGCACTCCATCATAGAGCGGCAGATAAATCATATACTCATGCATCTTGCCATCAAGACGGTCCACATAGACCTTGCTCTGGATGGAATCCTGACGCGGGCGAATGTCATTGTCGATGCGCACAGGGCGGTTGCAGTTCACAAACTGCCAACTGTGCGTATCCTCGTCCCAGATATAAAGGTCAGTCCCCTTGATGCCGGTGTCTGCCATGTGCATCATGTGCATGTTGGTCAGCAGATTGTAGCGCACGGCAATGGCCGTCGAATTGGTGGCAAAGCGGAAGCCCTTGCCGCTGGTGCAGTAGGCGCGATCCCACAGCGTGGGGCGCACACTGTCCTTAAAATTCAATGGGATGCGTGATGCCAGAGTACGGTCAAACGCATAGTTGATCATGCGGTAGTGCATCGCATCCACATAGCGCAACGTGTCCTTATTGGTAAAATCCTGTGCCTGAGACACAAGCGGCAGCACGGCGATGAACATCATCACCAGCGCAATCATCATGTTGGAATATCGTTTCATAGCAGTCCCTTATTATGTAACTTGAAAATTGGAATAAGCAAAATCACTACAGAACACTCAGCAACTTGATAGCCTCCAGGCGTCCACTGTTGAGCAGCGTGGGATAATGCGCGTCGCTATTGATCACGACCGGAGCATTAAATCGCTTGAGCATCCCGAAGTACTTCAAGTTGGGATAAAAACGATTGCGCTGCAGCCATGCTTTGGTGTTGACTTCAATAACTAGATGGTGATCCATAATGTTCTCGAACAGGTCAATCACCAATTTGTCATACCACGGTTCCTCGTCAATGCCGTCTCGGTACTGGCTGGCATTGTAGCCAATCTTATCCATATGGCCCACAATGTCAAAACCACCCTCCTCGACCATTGCCATCATCTGCGAGAAGAACTGATTGACAACATACTCGATGTCTCCATTGAAGTTGGCCTCCATACGTCCCTTGAAGCCCTGATACTTGCCATCAATATCCACCATCACACTGGGATCGTTGATGTCGGGGATGAAGTGTACCGAGCCGATGCGGTAGTCCAGCGGTAACTGCTGGAAATAGTCGCTGGCAGGGCCGTCACCCATGCTCACATAGTCAATTTCCATCGACGTGTATAGATGAATGCGGTCGGCATACATCCGACGCAGGCGCTTCATTTCCTCAAAGTAGTCCTGAACTTGCTCCTGCCTCATATTGACGGGACTCTCGACAGACACTGGAGAGTGCGGCGTAAAGCCTAGATGGGTAAGACCTTGAGCGATAGCCTCGGTCACAAACTCTTCCATTGTGGCATGGCCATCACAGAACTGCGTGTGTGTATGCAGGTTGTACAGTTCAGTCTCTTGGGTTATTCTATTGAAGTCTAACATAAATATCGGTTTCAGTTTCCGCCTGTGGAGATGTGCGTGTGGTTAAAACATTTTGATAATCTCGTCCATGGAAATGACAATGATGATGGTTTTGCCATCGGGCGTGTAGTTAGGCTCCGGCAAGCGGAGCAAGTCCGCAACCAGGATGTCCATCTCTTCCTGCATGAGGCTACGCCCTTGCGGTATCGCCGCTGCCCGTGCCACCATCAGTGCCAGATGCTCCTGGATACGTTTTTTGAGCGGTATGCCGCCATTCTCGGCCGAGTCGATCATCTGATGTATCATCGAATTGATGTCCACGCCATCGAGTCCAGCGGGCACAGCAGCCACCGACCAATCATTGCCGCTCAGTGGAGACAAGGCAAAGCCCATCTTCTCCATGTCAGGCAACAGCCCTTGCAGGGTCACACATTGGGATGCGCTCAAGTGAAGCACCTCGGGAAAAAGTATCGTCTGTGATGCCATATCGCCTGTATGCATACGGCTTATGTAGCGATCAAACAAGATGCGGACGTGAGCCCTATGCTGGTCGATGATCATCAGTCCAGACTTGGCTGGCGACAAGATATAACGGCCCTTGAGTTGCAGATACACCGACTGCAGATCCCCCATGGGCAGGACTGCATCATGCACGGATTGCTGACCGGTATCTACAATAGGCTGGCTGCCACCATCACCTGGCTGATTGCCAGCGTTCTGCTCAAGCCCCTCACGTTTTTTACGCTCGAAGTTGGCAAACAGTTCGTCCCAGTTGCTCATGGCCTGGCCCGACGGCGCGTGATGGCGCTGCTGAGAGCCGCCAGAGGTCTTGAACGGGTTATATGACGGGTCGACGGCAATCTCAGGATTGTGCACCTCGACATGACGGCTATAGGCTGGTATCTCGGGGGCATCCTGCGTATTGAAATCGATGGCGGGCACCTCGCTGAATCGGCCCAACGACTCTTTAACTCCAGCGGCAAGAATCTGCCAGATGGGTATCTCATCCTCAAACTTTATTTCAGTCTTAGTGGGATGGATATTCACATCGATGGACTGAGGATCGACCGTAAAGCGCAGGAAATAATTGGGTTGCTCGCCCTCGGGGACGAGTTGCTCGTAGGCCGACATCACGGCCTTGTGAAAATAGGGATGACGCATAAAGCGCCCGTTGACAAACATGAATTGCAGGGCGTTGCGCTTGCGGGCATTCTCGGGTTTCCCGATATAGCCCTGTACCTTGACCAGCGACGTGTCGATGGACATCGGCAGCAACTGCTGGTCCAGGCTATTGCCCATCAGGGCTGTGATGCGCTGCCGGAAGGTCCCCGTCATCAACTTATACATCACATTGCCATTGTGCATCAAGGTAAACTCCACCTCGTTGTTGATCAATGCCAGTTTCTCAAATTCCTTGACGATATTGCTCAATTCCACTTGGTTGGATTTGAGAAACTTGCGCCTTGCAGGCACGTTGAAGAAGAGGTTCTTGATCATGAAGTTGCTGCCTGCTGGGCACATGTCAGGCTCCTGACTCTCGCACTGCGATGCGTTGATGATCAGGCGTGTGCCTAATTGGGCATCGTGTCGGCGAGTGCGCAGTTCCACCTGCGAGATGGCAGCAATCGAGGCTAGGGCCTCGCCCCGGAATCCCATGGTGTGCAGTGTGAACAAGTCGTCGGCAGTGCGTATCTTGCTCGTACTGTGGCGCTCAAAGGCCAATCGTGCATCCGTCTCGGTCATCCCCACCCCATCATCGATGATCTGTATGAGGGTGCGTCCGGCATCCTTGAGAACGATCTGAATGTGAGTGGCCTGTGCATCAATTGCGTTCTCGACCAATTCCTTGATGACACTGGCAGGGCGCTGAATGACCTCGCCAGCAGCAATCTGGTTGGCCACTGAATCAGGTAGAAGTTTTATCACATCACTCATGGCTTGGATCACTGTTTTGTAAAGTCGTTTCACTTGCAGCCTGATCGGGAGACGATGAGGCCAAGCCGGCATTGGCGCCTGCACGACGGCGTGTGCCACCCTGTATCGTACGCATAAGTTGTTTGAGTTCCTCGCTCACGTCATAGATGTCGTCGGGAGACTTGGGACGCAGTGCATCATACCACTGGAATTGGGGCAGATACAAATCGGCCTTCTTGGCCAGATACAATGGAGTGACCTTGCCAGAGACCTCGGGCCACATGGTGATGCGGTCCACCTCCTGCTTGGGTTTGAGATTGAGCCTCATGTAACTGGACTCTGCGCTTACCATCTTGTTATAGGTAGAATCCTTCTCCTGCGGGAACATAATGACCTGCACATTGCCGTCCACATCCAGGCGTCTCAATTCTTTTTCCTCAAACCAAGCCTTCATCTTCTTGCCGCTCAACTGATCATAATAGATTTCACCTAGGTGCTCGGCCATGAAGCCTCCGAGGGGAAGCATGGCCCAATCGGCTGCGCTGTCGTTGAGGTGCACATTGATTTCGTCGCCGAATATCTGCCGCTCGAGATTCCAGACCACAGCATGGTTGTACATGTTGATAATGGTGTCGGCCTCGCTCAACTGCAGAGAGTCGCAGATGCCCTGCACGTCGTTGCGATAAAACCGCACTTGGTTAAAAGCACGCAGCACGCGCACCGAGTCGTTGACCGAATCGTTGACCACGTGATTGATGAGTGTGCACAGGGTATCGGCATGCAGATAGATGGTATCTTTCTGCGAGAATTCCCTGGCCCGGGCCCTACGGGTCACATAACTGTAATGGGCGTTATCGTCGTGATAGCCATAGTCGCCATCCAGGATAACCTTGTTGCTGGGATCGGTAATCACCACATTGCCTCGCGCCTCGCCATAGTTGCGCTTGCGATTGTAATAGACGGTATCGCCAAGCAGCGTTTTGCCATCCTTGGCAGTGATGACGGCACGCTCATAGAGCGTGGCATCATCGGCGCTTGTATTGTACCAGCCGTTAGTGGTATTGATCGTGTTGCTGTCGCTCACGATAAGGGTCTCGCTGGTGATGTGGGCGATGTGGGTCTGGGTGTTGTAGTCGAGCATGTCGGTAAACATCTCGTAGCGATCATTGATCAGATGAACATCCCTTGAGAACTCGGCCTGCTTAGTATCCAGTTCGTAACGGCCATACTGCGACTTCAACTCGGTGTTGTTGCGATTGTCGACGATGGTCCCGCCATCAAAGTAATAGCCGACATTGGAGTTGATCTCATAGTCCAGAGCATCGGTCAGCAGAGTCGTGCTGCGGTTTTCCAGGCGGACGTTGCTGCGCAACTCGGCCACGCCCTGGTCGCCATAGTAATGGAGCACGTCGCTATACACCCACAGCGTATCGCCTTGTGTCATCCGCACATTGCCAAAGGCATCGAGCGAACTGGTCTCGGCATAGAAGTATGCGCTGTCACAGAACATATACATGTCGCCGCGACGGAAACGCACATTGCCCTTTAAGACCTGATAATCACGACTGATATACTCATTGGCCTTGAGGATATCGGCATTCTCCAGAAAGACCTTATTGGTCTGATTGCGGTTAGCCTTAGGGATCTGGGGTGTGATGCGGCTCACGCTACGTCCCTTAGAGCCCTTGCGCGCTGCCTGGGCATGCTGCGGATTGGTGGGTCGCTTGATGGTCGACGATCTCGGCGCCGCAGCACGCACGCGGGTTGACCGCTGAGGCTGCTGTGCCCAGAGCATAGGCGACATCATCAAGGCCATGACACAGCAAGCCACGATGACTTGACGCCACCGTGATGCACCGTTCCGGTATTGCTTGCCGCTATAGACAGCCATTGTGTTCAGTGCGCTGATTTAGAAATCACTTGGGAGTATCCTTCTTGAGCCAATCGTACTTGAAGTCACAGTTGCGCCAGCCTTCCTCGATGTAGACATAGACGCTCTTCTGCTTCTGTACCACCCAATCATGGATGATCTGCTCCTTGGCAGCGGCTTCACACATCTCCTTGATGATCATATAGTCCTCGGCCAAGTCAGCCTTGTGACCATCGACGCGCTTCACCAGTTTCACCATAGCCACCTGCTCACGGCGGGTCTTGGGATTGATCATCACAAAGGGTTCACTGATCTCACCGGGCTTCATCAGGCTCACCTTCTTACCCACCTCGGCGGGCAGATCAGCCATCTCGAAACGGCTGCTGTGATTCTTCTCGTTGAGCATGTTTCCGTTATTGTTGCGGGAGTCCTTGTCCTGCGAGATGTACATGGCCATCTCCTCGAAGGTGTGCTTGCCCGCGATGATGTCGGAGCGCACCGAGTCAAGTCGTGTCAGGGCATCGGTCAGGTCCTTGTCGCTCACTTTGGGGCGCAACAGGATGTGGCGCGTGTTGACGCGATCGCCTCGTTTCTCAATGAGTTGGATGATATGGAAGCCATCGTCGGTCTCGACAATGTTGGACACGCGCTTGGAATCGTTCAGGTTGAATGCGGCATTAGCATACTCGGGCAAGAGCACCGAGCGGCTCTGGAAGCCCGTCTCACCACCATACACAGCCGTGGACTGGTCCTGGCTATAAAGGATGGCCAAGGTGGAGAACTCACGCTCTCCAGAGTTGACCTGCTGCGCATAGTCACGCAGGCGAGCCTTGACCTCGTCGATTTCTTGCTGCGGAATCACGGGATTGATGGTGATAATCTGCGTCTCGACTTGCATAGGGATATATGGCAGAGAATCCTTGGGCAGCGTATTGAAATACTTGCGCACGTCGGCAGGCGTAGCCTTGACATTCTTGGTCAATTCGCTTTGCACTTGCTGGATGCAGTACTGATCACTATAGACCTCGTTGAGTTTCTCACGCAATCGGGGCAGAGGCATGCGGAAGTACTCCTCTACCTTCTCCTTAGAGCCCAGATTGGCAATAAAGAAATTGATGCGGCTCTCGACCTCGGCACTGATGGTTGAAGACTGTACCTCGACGGTGTCGATGCGGGCCTGATCCAGGAACAGTTTGTCCACAGCCATCTGCTCAGGAATCACACAATAGGGATTACCATCGATGGCGACCCTCTCATACAGGGCCTGCTGGTATTGTTCCTCGATATCACTCTTGAAGATGGGTTCATCACCGATTACCCAGGCGACTTCCTCTGCTACATTGTTCTGAGCCATTGCTGTTGCAACCACGGCAATGAGCATCAAGACGTTTAAAAATCTAAGTTTCACGTGTATAATGGTTTTTATCTATTTCAAACTGCAAATTTCCCCATTTTTTGCGACTTGACAAAATCAATTGGCAAAATGTTTGTTAAATAGAGGCTGTGGACTATCGTCCACGACCATCATCGGGCACAAAAAGCAATATCCTGCAACGACATGGGTCGCTGCAGGACATTTGCAAATTATTACCTGATGATTTCAACTCTGTGTCATTTCACTTGCTTGAGCACCTTTTTATTAATCTTGGCCGGATACTTTTTGGCCAGTTCTTTCTTCCACAACTGCTCAAGCACATCCTGATAGTCGCTTGTCACGGCGCCTCTCACGTCGCTCATCTCCTGCGGCTGGCTGATCACGCCACCCTCGAGAATCATACACTCAGAATAGCCCTTGCGCTCAGGCTTCTCACCCACGTGGAATGCCAGGTAATCGGCCAAGGCATTTTCGCCCTGCTTCACCACCATGCGTTCCATGCGGATGTCGCTGCCATACTTCTCGTGGAGCGCATCAGTCAGGGTGTCGCTTGCCATAGTGGCCATATCAGCCTTGACCATGTTAAGGATGGTATCGTTCTTCGCGCTCAGGATGATGCCCTTGAAGTGCGGCTCATCCCAATTGTACTTGCCACGGTTTTCGGCAAAATATTTCTCCAAGCCAGCCGTATCCTTTCCTGCAGCCTTCCAGACACGCCGGTTGCTGATTTCAAACAGCAGCATACCATCGCGATACTCATTGAGCAGATTGCGATACTCGGGGTTGCTCTTGACCAATTCGTTGGCATTGTAGTCTTGGAGTGCCGCATCGGCCATATTGTCGATGCGCGACATCAAGTAATCCTTAGCCGCGGACAGGTTGGTAAACACAGCCTTATTGTTGATTTGAGGAAGCAACGACATAACGGGCAACGACTCATTGTTGCCATAGGTCATCAACGGCAGTTTACAACCCTTGATGGTCTGAGCCACAAATGCCGAGTCAAACTTGCCAGCGGCATTCAGTGCATTGGTGATATAATCGATAGCCTCGGGATTAACGCTATAATTATACTTAGCCTTCCAGTCGCTGAGACGACGCTCCTGGATCAGTTTGTCACGGTCATCATGCTTGAACGAATTCTCGATAGCAGGGCGCAACTGCGACAGGGGCTGAATACCATGAGCGACCTTCTTGATGATATGGTAGCCATACTGGGTTGCAAACGGCTCACTGATAGCGCCATCGGCAAGTTCAAATGCCACCTTCTCAAATGGCGGCACCATGCGTCCACGGCCAAACCATCCGAGGTCACCGCCGCGGTTGGCGCTGCCGTCCTGCGACTCCTTCTTGGCCAACTCCTCAAAATCAGCACCAGCCTGCAGCAGCGCATAGATGGAGTCCATCTGAGCCTTGCATGCGGCCTTCTGCTCATCGGTAGCGCCATGAGGGAAAAGTTTGAGAATATGCTTAGCATGCACATCCTCGCGGTCACGCTTGCCATTGACGCGGATCATATGCACACCATACTTTGTGGCGAAAGGCTTCGATACCTCTCCTACGGGAGTGCCATAAGCCACGTTCTCGAAGTCATACGGGAACATCAATGATGAGATGAAACCATAGTGGCCGTGGTTGCGAGTCTTACTCGGGTCGCTGGAATACTTATCGACCAGATCTTCCCACTTCTCACCATTGAGCACACAATTGCGGATGCTGTCCATGCGGTTCATGTTAGCCATCGTCTCGGCCGCAGAGCCTACCGGAAGCATGAAGTGATCGATGTCGATCTGCTGCTTGTAACGGTCGTAAGCCTCTTGGATAAACTGCCAGCGATAGGTGGTATCTTCAGTGATATAGGGGGCTGCCAGATCCTTCTGATAGCCCTCAAATTCCTTGATGAACAGGCTTGTGGTGTCGATACCTGCAGCCTCAGCGTCGGCCACCTTCTGCTTATAGAGCACAAAGCGGTTCACATACTGCTCGAGGGTTTCCTTTTCGATCTGTTGCTGATTGTTCTTGTGATAGAGATACTCAAACTCAGAGAGTTTGATGTCTTTGCCGTTGATGGTCATGAGGACAGGATCCCCCTTAGCAATAGCGAGGATCGCCGTGCCCAACAGCAATGAAGAAATCAAGAGTTTTACTTTCATCTTAGTCGGTTTGAAATCTGTATTTTATGTTTTTTCATTCTTATGTACTATAATGTAACGCAAGCATCTCAAAAAAATTATATCCCGGCTTGATTTTTTTTCAAGTCGGGATATGCTGTTTCCGAAACATCAAGGATTATTTGCAGTCTGGACGAAACACATGCTGTGAGATGGCCCACCAGTTTTATTGGCTTAGTTACCCATCTCGCTCAAGAACTTGATGCGCACAAGCCGGATTTCCTCCTCGGTGTAATCGTCGCCGAGTTCCTGCATGGCGGTCTCGATGTCGTCGGTATCGCTCTCCTTGAAATACTCAAAGATGTCGTCGACAAAGTCATCGTCGATTCTCTCATCAATATAGTAGGAGACATTGATTTTAGTGCCGCTATAGACGATAGCCTCCAGTTCGTCGAGCAATTCTTCCATCTCAAGATCCTTGCTCTCGGCCAGCGTGTCGAGAGGCACCTTGCGGTCGATGGCGGTGATGAGTTCCACCTTGAGTTTGCTCTTGTTGGCCACGGTGCGCACGCGCATATCCTCGGGGCGCTCTATCTCATTCTCCTCAACATACTTCTTGATCAACTCGATAAACTCCTTGCCATATCGCTTGGCCTTGCCAGGCCCCACACCGGGTATGTTCTGCAACTCCTCGATGGTGATGGGATAGGTCGTGGCCATAGCGTCGAGCGATGGCTCCTGAAAGATGACGTAGGTGGGCAGTCCATGCTGCTTGGCAATCTTGCGTCGCAAGTCCTTGAGGATGCTGAACAACTCGGCATCGACAGCCCCGCTGCCTCCACCTCGCAATTCCTCGTCCATCATCTCGGTGTAGGGGTTATCCTCGACAATCCAGAATTTCTCGCGGCTTTCCAGGAATTTTTTGCCCTCTTTGGTCACCTTGATGACGCCATAGTTCTCGATATCCTTGGCCAGATAGTCGGCAAAGACGCCCTGACGGATTACCGCGAGCAGGAATTTCTCGTCACGATCGCTGGCACAGCCAAACACATCCAGTTCGTCATGTTTATAACCTTGTATATCACTGGTAGCGTCACCCATCATCACATGAGCGATATATTCGGGCTTGAAGCGCTCACGCAGTGTGATAATCGTCTCGATAGCGGCACGGAGTTCCTCACCAGCCTCGACACGCTTTTTGGGCTTAAGGCAGTTGTCACAGTTGCCGCAGTTGTCCTGGTCATAGGACTCACCGAAGTAATGCAGCAGCGAGCGACGCCTGCATACCGATGACTCGGCATAGTCGCGTGTCTCGAGCAACAACTGCTTGCCGATTTCCTGCTCGGCGATGGGTTTGCCCTGCATGAACTTTTCGAGTTTGTCCAGATCCTTGCGCGAGTAGAAGGTTATGCACTTGCCCTCGCCGCCGTCACGTCCGGCACGTCCTGTCTCCTGGTAGTACCCTTCCAGGCTCTTGGGGATGTCATAGTGGATGACGAACCTCACATCGGGCTTGTCGATACCCATGCCAAATGCGATGGTTGCTACAATCACGTCCACATCCTCGCTCAAGAAGGCGTCCTGATTATTGCTCCTCAACTGGCTCTCCATGCCGGCATGATATGGCAGAGCCTTGATATCATTCAAGCGGAGCACTTCGGCCAGTTCCTCCACCTTCTTACGGCTCAGGCAATAGATGATGCCCGACTTTCCCTCATTGGCCTTGATGAACTTAATGATCTCCCGGTCGACATCCTTGGTTTTGGGGCGCACCTCATAGTAGAGATTGGAACGATTAAACGACGACTTGAAAACAGCGGCGTTGGTCATGCTTAGATTTTTCTGAATATCGTGCTGCACCTTGGGCGTTGCCGTCGCTGTAAGGGCGATAATCGGGCGGACACCAATACGGTTGATGATCGGGCGGATATTGCGATACTCAGGGCGGAAATCATGTCCCCACTCCGAGATACAGTGGGCCTCATCGACGGCATAGAACGAGATGGGCACATCCTTGAGAAACGCCACGTTATCCTCCTTGGTCAGAGACTCTGGGGCCACATAGAGCAACTTGGTGCGTCCGCTGCGCACGTCGGCCTTCACCTCCTCGATAGCCTGCTTGGTCAATGACGAGTTCAGAAAATGAGCGATACCGTCTTCCTCGCTGTAACTGCGCATGGCATCCACCTGATTCTTCATCAAGGCGATGAGCGGAGAGATGACAATAGCGGTACCCTCCATCAGGCGAGCCGGCAGTTGGTAACATAGCGACTTGCCGCCACCAGTGGGCATTAGCACAAAGGTATCTTGCTCAGCAAGCAGGTTCTCGATAATCGCCTCCTGATTGCCCTTAAACGTCTCAAAGCCAAAATACTCCTTGAGCGCTGCCGTCAACTTACTGTTCTTCGCCATATTGTTTTTTATGATCAATTTAGGGTTTGCAATGATTTCACAAATATAGTACTATTTGCGGAAATGCACAATGTTTTAGGGAAAAATATTTCTCGTCTTCACTCATTCGCGATTATCCATCGCGTTAAAACCGCTCCAGATAATCGCGAGCGAAGACACGCGCAAAGCACATGGTAATCAGCCTAGTTGCATGCCGACAGGATATCAAAGTTAGACTCTGACAGTTGTCTCTCGGCATACTCCTTTGTGAGCACATAGCGTTTGGACTTGAGCGAGGGTGCCTGATACATCACATCGATCATGATGGTTTCAAACAGACTCCTCAGACCACGGGCGCCCAATTTGTACTCAATCGATTTATCAACAATAAATCCTAGCACATCGTCCTCTATCACCAGTTCCACGCCATCCATCTCGAGCAGTTTCTTATACTGACGGACAATCGCGTTTTTGGGCTCGGTGAGGATGCGCAACAGCGCATCACGGTCCAGAGGCTCCAGATTGGTGAGGATGGGCAGACGACCGATGATTTCAGGGATGAGTCCGTAACTGCGCAAGTCCTGCGGGGCCACAAAGTGCAGCAATTTGTCCCTGTCGGCCTTGCTCACATGGTTACCCGCGCCGAAGCCCACCACGTGGGTGTTAAGGCGCTGGGCAATCTTGCGCTCGATGCCCTCAAAGGCACCTCCGCAGATAAACAGGATGTTCTTGGTATTGACAGGAACCATCTTCTGCTCGGGGTGCTTGCGGCCGCCCTGGGGCGGGACGTTAACCACCGATCCCTCAAGCAACTTGAGCAGTCCCTGCTGCACACCTTCACCACTGACGTCACGCGTGATGGATGGGTTGTCACCCTTGCGGGCTATCTTATCGATCTCGTCGATAAATACGATGCCACGCTCGGCTTCAGCGACATTATAGTCACAGGCCGCCAACAGCCTGGTCAGCAGGCTCTCGATATCCTCTCCGACATATCCGGCCTCGGTGAGCACGGTGGCGTCGACGATAGCGAACGGGACTTTGAGCATCTTGGCGATAGTCTTAGCCAGCAGCGTCTTGCCCGTACCGGTAGGACCCACAATGATGATGTTACTCTTCTCAATCTCGATGTCATCGTCGCGGCGCTGATTGAGTCGCTTATAGTGGTTGTAAACAGCCACCGACAGGTAGCGCTTGGCCGTGTCTTGGCCGATAACATACTGGTCGAGATATTCCTTGATTTCCTGCGGCTTGGGCAGGTCATTCAGGTCCAAGTCGGTTAGTGTCGAGGCAGCAATCTTGTTGAGATACTCATGCGTCAATTCCACGGCACGCTCAGCGCAGTCGTTGCAGATGCAACCGTTCATGCCCGGCAGCATCAACTCCACCTCATGCTCACTGCGACCGCAGAAACTACAATATAGCACAGATTGTTCTTTCTTTTTTGCCATATCTTGACTTTACTCAGGTTTGTTCTCGGCACGTGCGGCACTCTGCTCGCGGACGAGAACCTTGTCGATCATGCCATAGTCCTTGGCCTCGGCGGCTGTCATCCAATAGTCACGGTCACTGTCGGCATAGACCTTGTCATAAGGCTGTCCCGAGTGGTCACTGATGATGGTGTACAGTTCCTGCTTGAGTTTAATAATCTCACGCGAGGTGATCTCGATGTCGGAAGCCTGTCCGCTGATGCCACCCATCGGCTGATGAATCATGACACGGCTGTGGGTGAGGGCAAAGCGCTTATCGCGCTGTCCAGCCACGAGCAACACTGCGGCCATCGAGGCTGCCATGCCGGTGCAGATGGTAGACACATCGCTCTGGATATACTGCATGGTATCATAAATGCCCAGGCCTGCATACACTGATCCGCCAGGAGAATTGATATATAATGAGATATCCTTGCCCGGATCTGTGCTGTCCAGATAGAGCAGTTGTGCTTGGATCACATTGGCGGTGTAGTCGTCGACCTGCGTTCCCATGAAGATGATGCGGTCCATCATCAGTCGCGAGAAAACATCGAGTTGGGTGACGTTCAACTTGCGCTCTTCCATAATGGTAGGCGAAATATAGTTGTTAGACACGCTGGCAGCAAACTGGTCAAGAGCCAGTCCATTCATGCCCAGATGATGAACGGCAAATTTTCTGAAATCGTTTTCCATAAAACAAAAGTGTTGGTTTAATTATTAATTTTTGTTCAAAGATACTATATTATTCTCAATCACCCAACGCCTAGGGCAACTTTTTTATCTACAATGCACATTTGCTACCCGCTACCGACAAAAACCGCGCCAAATGCCATCACATGACAAAAATGTCACGTTGATATAAAAAATGTGGGGCAAGGTAGTCAACACCCTGCCCCACTTGATGTCACAGCATCAATACCCTGCGTCGATTACTTCTCGTCCTTCTCATAGAGTTTGCGGAAGTCCTCTACGCTGATGCTCTTCTCGTTGACCTTAACGGCCTCCTTGACGGCAGCAAAGAACTTGTTGTCGATGGCATGCTCCTGAATCATCTCGCGGGCGCGTTCATCCTGCATGAAGCGCTCGGCCTGCTGGCGGATGAGGTCCTCGGGGGCGTTATAGATGCCATATTGTGACAACTGCTGCTGAGCGAAGATAAAGGCAGCGGTGTCGATGTCTTCCTTCTCCACCTTGATGCCCAGTTCCTGAGCCAGATGATCCTTAACGAGTTGCCAGCGCAACTGCTGGAACATGGTCTTGGCCTCCTCGTCGGTCACCTCGGTGTTCTCCTTCTGGTCCTGCTCACGGCGCACCTTGAGGAAACGCTTCAGGAACTCCTCGGGCAACTGCAGTTCACCAGCCTTATCGGTGAGGATGCGCTGAGCATCGACGGTGAAACGGTAGTTGCTCTCGGGCACGTTAGCCTTAACGATCATGTCGCGGACAGCCTCACGGAAAGCGGCCTCGTCCTTGACCTCGGTCTCGGTACCCAGCACGCCCTTGAAGAACTCCTCGTTCATCTCGGCCTCCTTGTTGACCTTAATTTCCTCGATGGTGACGCGGAAGTCGCTCTTCACGTCGGCCGCGTTGCGGTCCACGTTGAGCATCGATGCCAGTTCAGCAATGTTGCCGTTGTTGGCCTTGTGGGGATTGAAGACAAAGGTGTCACCCACCTTAACGCCGACAAATTTAGCGGCCTCGTCCTCATCGACCATATAGCGCGGCGAGATCACGGTGCGCTCCACCTTGATACCGTCCTGCTTGTCGTTGCCCTGCTCGTCGAGTTCGACCATCGAGCCACGCAGCATCGACTCCTTGTCGCTCACCTCACCATCGACGAGGGTACCCAGACGCTTGCGGTCGTGAGCGATAGCGTCATCGACCATCTGGTCGGTCACTTCGATATTGTAATATGGCACATTGATGCGCTTGTTCAGTTTGAGTTCGATGGCGGGAGCGATACCCAGATCATACTTGAAGGTCATCTCTTCGTCCTTCATGATATCCACCTTGGTATCCTCGTTGGGCAAGGGCTCGCCCAGCACCTGCAACTTGTTGTCGCGGATGTAATCATACACGGCACGTCCCACCTTGCGGTCAACCACGTCGGCGGTTACGCTGGGGCCGTAGAACTTCATCAACAGGTTCTTGGGGGCCTTACCGGGGCGGAAACCCTTCAGCGGGTGGCGTACGCCCATCTGTGCGACTTCCTTATTAACGTCGCTTGCAAAATCTTCTCTCTTGAGCACGACGGTGAGCAGTCCGTTCACCGCATCGATCTGTTCAAAACTTACGTTCATTACTTGTTCTGTATTGTCTATTAAATATTTAATTCTCAAAAAACGGCTGCAAAATTACTACATTTCGAACGATACGCAAAATTTAACCGACACTTTTTATAAAAAAGCGAGAACCGAAATCGATAATTTCGGTCGCGCGCAGGTTGCTCGCCCGACAAGCCACACCAGGCACCAAGCCATCACCCAACCGCCATCAGCCCATGCATTACCAAGACATGGGCTTGGGGCATTCCGTATCCGATTTTCTCGACATGCCGGGCACGCCGACCGAAAAAAAGGGACAGCCGCACCATGCCGACTGCCCTTATATCATTATGAAGATATCGCTCACATTCTTATAGCATCACAGGGTGAGGACAATGTTATGCTCCTCGGCCATGCGCCTCATGTTCAGTATGGCATATCGCATGCGGCCCAAAGCGGTGTTGATGCTCACGCCGGTCGTGTCGGCAATCTCTTTGAAACTCATATTCATGTAATAACGCATGGTGAGCACTTCGCGCTGGCTCTCGGGCAGCGCACGGATGAGGCGTCGCACATCGCTGTGAATCTGAGACATGACCAAATCATCCTCGATCGTACTGTCTGACAATTCCCTGCGATTGAGAATATTAACGTCGGTATCGTCGGTGGACTGAAGGTTCTCGGCCTTAGTCTGACGGAAGTAATCGATGATGAGATTGTGGGCAATGCGGGTAATCCAGGCCGAGAAATGGCCGTTTTCCACATAGCGTCCCTGCTTGATGGTCATGATGGCCTTGACAAATGTATCCTGAAAAATGTCATCGGCCAGTTCCTCGTTTCGCACCGAGTGATTTATATACATGAAAATACGGTCTTTGTGTCGCTCCAGCAGCGCATCAAAGGCCTCATTCTTGCCATCGACATACAGCGAAATGAGTTGCTCATCGCTCTTGTCATTATAGTTATTCATTACTAAATATTTTATGTAAATCCGGCTATGCCCAGCAAAATCAAATCTGGATTTGACCCTGTTTACAACATGCTCAGATTTTGGTCAATAATGAGTAATGTTCGTCGATAGGCAGATATTTTAGTGTTTAATTGTCATTAAAAGTGATTAACTCTGGTACGAAATCAACGGATTTCGGGCTGCAAATATAGGTAAATTAAAAAAAACCGCAAGTTTTTTTCAGAAAAAAGTGACTTTTGTGTAAAAATTTGACCTATTTCGTCAACGGCGACGACGCATGCGCAAGAGCCATCGGGCCAACCTGAAACCGACCAGCACATAGTCGGCGGTTTTCAAGTGGCTGACAGTCCCAGGGCTGAACATGAGGGCTCTTACACCATTGGCAGCAACGTTGCTCTTCACCCCCTCCACATTATATTGCATGGAGGCACGCTCCACCTCGCGACGCACAAGCGCCTTGCCGCGGGCTCGCTTCAACTCGTCAAGCGTCATTCCGCGCCAATTATCGGGTGCATCCGGTGTTATTACGGGCATCTGCGACTGCTGCACCGTTTCGTTGACGCTACTGGATGTATCATTCAAGGGTGTCATGTGCTACTCTTTATCTTCGGGTTTAAGGAACAACTTGCTGACAAAGCGCGCAACGGGGTCGACGATGAGTTGCCGCTTGAATGCGAACACCACAAGCAGCAGCACCAGCAGGATGCCCACAGCGATCAACTGTGCGCCCCAGGTGCACCCCAAGGCCTCGGCCAGCACACTGATCAAAGCCGAGAACAAGAGTTGCAGTATAAAGGCGCAGATGATGAAAACCACACCCACAAATGCAATCGACGACAGCAGTATGGCCATCTTCTCGACGGCGGTGAGTTTGGTATAATTCCACTCCAACGAGAAGAAGCGGCGCGCTTCGGCTAGAAGTTTTTTATAATCTATCTCATTCATGTCACGACATGATTACGTCCACCACATGGCAGGATGGCGCGCCAGGACCTGCATCCTGGCACACCGTCTGTCATGGTGATATGCTATTTTGTCAGTCTTCGATCTGAGCACTGATCTGCTTAACCAGTTGCTCTACCTCGTCGTCGCTGAAGTCGATGCCGTTCTTCTTAAGCATCTCCTTGATGCGGCTACGCAGGTCTGAACCCTTCTCGGGAGCGAACAAGATGGCAGCCGAAGCGCCAACCAGTGCACCACCCAGAAATGCGTACAATAAACTTAATCCTTTCATTGCTGTATTTTTTATAAAATAGTGATTTGTAATTCAGTGATTAATCCAACTTGTCCTTGATTTCCTCGGCGATATCGTTCACGAGGTTATCGAGTTTGGATCCTTTGAGTTTCACACCTTGCTCGCGCAGAGCGTCAGCAATGCGCTTGCGGGTATCATCACCCTTCTCGGGGGCGAACAACAGGCCCACTGCCGCACCGGCGATTGCGCCACCCACGACAGCCATTACAATGTTAATCGGTTTCATATCGGAAAGCATTTAAAAAATTAATAAATAGTCCTTAGTATTGGTTAAAGCCTGCAAGTTTCATGCCACAAGAGTCCCTGTGACACTTGCTGTCACCACAAAATTACTTAAAGTTTTTGATTTGGACAAACATTCTAGAAATAATCTCAATAATTTTACTAATTTTGCACCCCGAATCCATCAAAAATGAGCACAGGAGACATTATCATCAAGGGCGCACGCGTCAACAACCTAAAAGATGTTGACGTGTCAATACCTCGCGGCAAGTTTGTCGTGATCACCGGTCTGTCGGGATCCGGCAAGTCGTCACTGGCATTCGACACACTCTATGCCGAAGGCCAACGCCGCTATGTCGAGAGCCTATCCTCCTATGCACGCCAGTTTATGGGGCGCATGACCAAGCCCGATTGCGACTTTATCCGCGGCTTGCCGCCTGCCATAGCAGTCGAGCAACGCACGGTCACACGCAACTCCCGTAGCACAGTGGGCACCAGCACCGAGATTTATGACTACCTGCGGTTGCTGTTTGCGCGCATAGGCAAGACCTACTCTCCCATCTCGGGCCAGATGGTCAAGAAGCACACCTCCAACGATGTGATCGACTGCGTCGATTCTTACCCCGACGGCACCCGCCTGGCGTTGCTGACCGAGATTATCGTGCCTGAGGGCCGCGACTTGCGCACCCAATTGGACATACTGGTCAAGGGTGGATATTCCAGACTGATGACTGAGGATGGACGCTTTGTCGACATTGCCCAGGTGATAGCCAGCGAAGGGGACCTCGACCCCTCGAATTACCGATTGCTCATCGACCGCATGGCCGTCACCCATAACCACGACGACCAGATGCGACTGCTAGACTCGTTGCAGACAGCCTTCTATGAGGGCAAGGACGAGTGCATCGTGGTCCTATGGCTGCAGGACGGCTCTACCGTCGAGCACCGCTTTTCCAAGCGGTTTGAACTGGACGGAATGACCTTTGACGAGCCCAGCGACCTGATGTTCAACTTTAACAACCCGTTGGGCGCGTGCCCTACCTGTGAGGGTTTTGGCAGCGTCATCGGCATTGATGAGAGCCTGGTGGTGCCCGACAGGAGCCGCTCGGTCTATGACGACGCGGTGATGTGCTGGCGCGGTCAGGTCATGGGCGAATGGAAACGCGAGTTCATCCATGTGGCATCGCGTCACAACTTTCCCATTCACAAGCCTTATCACGAGTTAAGCCAAGAGCAACTCGACCTGCTGTGGCATGGCACCGGCGATGGCGAGTGGAGCGGAATCGACGGCTTCTTTGAGTGGGTCAAGAGCAAATCCTATGCCATCCAATTCCGTGTCCTGCAGGCCCGCTACCGCGGTAAAACCACTTGTCCGACCTGTCACGGCACCCGACTCAAGCCACAAGCGGATTACGTCCGCGTGAACGGCATCACCATCAGCCAGATGGTGAGGATGCCAGTCAAGGATTTAGCCCAATGGTTCAAGGACCTGCAACTCGACGAAACCGATACAGTCATCGCCAAGCGTCTGCTCACCGAGATCAACAGCCGGCTGGACTACTTGTGCGAGGTGGGCGTGGGATACCTTACCCTCGACCGCCTGTCGGCTACGCTATCGGGCGGTGAGAGCCAACGCATCAACCTGGCGACCGCCCTCGGCAGTTCGCTCGTAGGTTCTGTCTACATCCTCGACGAGCCCTCGATCGGTCTGCACCCGCGCGACACCCACCGGCTGATTCACGTCCTGCGCATGCTGCAGCAACTAGGCAACACCGTTGTCGTGGTCGAGCACGACGAGGACATCATCAAAAATGCCGACTACCTGATCGACGTGGGCCCTGAAGCAGGGCGCAATGGCGGTCAGATCACCTATCAGGGACCCGTTGACCAATTAAACAGCGCCGCCAACAGTTACACGGCTAAATACCTGACCGGCAGCCTGTCCATTCCCATTCCACGCCAGCGACGCCCGTGGAACCAGTATATCCTAGTCAAGGGAGCCACGCAAAACAATCTAAAGAACATCAACGTCAAGTTTCCGTTAGGCGTGATGACCGTGGTCACAGGCGTGAGCGGATCAGGCAAGTCCACACTGGTGGGCAAGATCCTCTACCCTGCCCTGGCCCGCGAATATGACCAGACAGCCGAGGCTCCCGGCAGTTATAGCGGTCTGGAAGGAGACCTCAAGCGATTGCAGGGCGTGGAATTCATCGACCAAGGGCCCATCGGCAAGAGCACGCGCAGTAATCCCGCGACCTACCTCAAGGCCTTCGACGAGATCCGCCAGTTGTTTGCCCAGCAGCAGTTATCCAAGCAGATGGGATATAATGCCGGTTTCTTCTCGTTTAACTCGCCGGGCGGCAGGTGTGAAGAATGCAAGGGCGAAGGCACCATCACCATCGAGATGCAGTTTATGGCAGACATCACCCTCACGTGTGAGGCTTGCCACGGCAAGCGTTTCAGCCGCAACGCACTCGATGTCACCTATCGCGACCGCACCATCAGCGACGTGCTCGACATGACCGTAAACCAGGCCATCGAATTTTTCAGCGAGAGCAACACCTATAACGAGTACCGCATTGTGCGGCGGTTGAAGCCGCTGCAAGATGTGGGTCTGGGATACATCAAGTTGGGGCAATCGTCGTCCACCCTGTCGGGCGGTGAGAACCAGCGAGTGAAACTGGCATACTACCTGAGCGGCGAGCGTCAGGGCAACACACTCTTCATCTTTGACGAGCCGACCACAGGCCTGCACTTCCACGATATCAACACGCTGATGCGCTCGTTTGACCAACTGATAGGCAACGGCCACACCGTGGTCATCATCGAGCACAACTTGGATGTCATCAAGTGTGCCGACCACATCATCGACCTGGGTCCCGAAGGCGGCGACCTGGGCGGCAACATCGTCATTGCCGGCACGCCCGAGGAGGTCGCCCGCTGTCCCCAGAGCCACACGGGCCGCTTCCTTGCCGAGAAACTGAAATAACGGCAACCCTACCCACGCTAACCCTACACAACAGACATACACGATGAATAATATGGATTCAACACAGGATGAACATCCCGCCAGAATCATCCGCAAAGAGTTTTTTGCCTATCGTAACGGCATCGTTGCTGACAAACTGCGCAACGCTGGCGACCCGCACCCCATCATCATGGGCTGCCTGCTGGTAGATCTGCTCGATATCACAAGACGCATGCGTGAGCAAATCGGCAACAAGGAGCGACTGGCGCTGCTGGCGCAAGAACTCTGGAACGATACCAACTCCCGCGAGTGCCGCCTGGCAGCACCCATGCTCTATCCGCACGAGTTGATGACCATGCCGTTGGCAGCGCAGTGGTGCCAGAGCGTTGAGACTATCGAGATTTCGGATAACTTGTGCCACAAGTTGTTACGCCACATGGCAGGAGCCGAAGAACTGATGGCTCAACTCATCAGGAACCATCTGCCACTGGTCAAATACACGGGATACCGCCTGATGCTGAACCTGCTCATGACCGGCCAGATACAATCACCCGCAAGCATCAAGCCACTAGTCGAAGCCGAGAGGGCCAGCGCCACCGGCAATCTCTTGACGCTGCTCAAAGATATCGAGGAAGAATTTTAATCGGTATCGTGGACCTTGTCAGTCGTCCCACATCAGATCACGCATCACGCTGTCGCTGAGCACAATGCCCTCACTGGTCAGGATATATCTGCCATCATCGGTGCAAATCATATTACCTGCATCGATGTGGCGGCGCGCCTCGCTGACGAAATGCGCCCATGCTTTGTCGCCAAAATCCGACCTGAGACGGTGAGCATCAACGCCATCGGCGGTGCGCAGCCCCAACATCACCCGTTCGTCATACCGCTCCCACCAAGCCAAATCCTCGACCTGACATGCAGGCTGTCCCGAAGTAATCCGCCTGATATATCCACACAGATCAGCAGGGTTGCTGCGCCTCATTGTGCCGTCATAACTGTGGGCCGCAGCCCCCAGGCCCAGATAAGGCGTTTCGTTCCAGTAAGATGAGTTGTGGCGTGAGCGGTAGCCTGGCAACGCAAAATTGGATATCTCATAGTGCTCATATCCAGCCACCTGCAACAAACCGACCAAGATACGATACATGTCCAAGTACTGATCCTCCGAGGCCTCGACGACCTCGCCACACTCGCGCTGTTGCCACAAGCGGGTGCCCGGCTCATAGGTGAGCCCATAAGCCGAGATGTGCTGCGGCCTCAAGTCTACCGCCTGCCGCACCGATTCGGCCCAAGTCTCTAGCGTCTGCCCAGGAAGCCCGTAGATAAGATCAATGCTGATGTTGTCTATGCCTGCATGCCTTAGGCTCGCCACCGCATCGATGGCCTGCCGTGCCGTGTGTCGCCGCCCCACAAGGCGCAGGACAGCATCTTGAAACGACTGCACCCCCATGCTCACACGGTTCACCCCCAGTGCCCTCACGGCGGCGCTCCACTCGGGTGTCACGTCGTCGGGGTTGGCCTCGAGGGTAAACTCCTCAACGGCATTCAGGTCAAGCGTCGCCTTCAAGCCGTCAATCAATCGAGCCAACAGCGGCAGGGGCAACTGTGACGGTGTGCCACCGCCCATATAGAGCGTCTTGACAGGCTTGCCATTGAGTTCGGCCTTGCGAAGGCGCGCTTCGGCAATGAGCGCTTCGACATAATCGTGCCCCACCTCGTCGAGCCTCAATGTCGAGAAGAAGTCGCAGTAGGAACAGCGACTGGCACAAAACGGGATATGGACATAAACTCCAGCCATTAAGCACTATTTATTTAATATCCAACTATTAAAGTATCGATAGAATCATGCCAACCAAGGTGTTGACATCGGCAATGTTGATTTCGCCATCCTCATTGACATCGGCTCGCGACAACGCATCACCGTGCATGCCAGCGTCGAGAAGAATGCCGATGACAAGATTGACGTCTGCAACGTTGATCTCGCCGTCACCGTTCACATCGCCAACCAAACCCTTGTCACTGACATAGATCGTAAAATCGTCGAGATAACCCGCAAGCGGCGCTGAGCCAATACAAACAATCCGATAGCGAGCAGGTTTAGATACCGCGACCGGGAAGTAGAGGACAGACTTCTTTTGAGGAATAGCAGTGGCCTTTTGACCTCCGCCAGCACTGTTTTGCTGGGTCCACGTTTCGCCGCCATCGGTCGAGACATAGAGTTGGAGACGCGCACCTGTGCTACTGGGATTATAAAAAGTGAATGTCACCTGATGGGCAGGGCAAGTCACATCGCTTGTCATCGTCAGCCCACTGGCCTTGTTCATAGCCACCGCTATTGCGCCATTGCCCATCAAAGTGTCGGCGGGGGTGACCGTCGAGCAACCTGCAAACGACCAGGTTGCCAATGAGCCCTGAACATCTGCCGCACTCGAGCCACTGGTTACCGCCATGGTTTCAAAGTCCTCAACCACAGTGTTGAAAGTTCCGTCTCGTTTCACTTTGAACTTCACCATCGGCCCATCCTCATGGATGTCATAGAGCACCCAGTCGCTGGGCATCCCTGCCCATGACTTGAGGTTGGGTTTGCCCGAATTGGTAAGCATGGCCACACCATAGGTGCCTGGAAAAGGGTCACCAGAAGACTGAAAATAGGTGGACTGGCCGGCTCGCAGCATGTCGTAGTACAGACGTCTCGCATCTGCATTAGGGGCATTGTTATTCCACGCGTCAGCATTGGTCGAATCCATTCTCACCACCACCAAGCCATGACCAGGAGCATAGGCATCCCATTTTGTGCATTGCCTGTTCTCGATGAGGAACATTTCTCCCTCCTGCTTGGTTTTCAAGATGAAGCCCTCACCAGTCTCGCCAATGGGTGGCAACTCATATTCACCCTCGGCCTCAATGACCTTGACACAGGCAAATCCTGAGGAGTAGCGGTCATAGAGGCTGTAGGCGACAGGGGTACGGGCATTGTTGGCATAGTTTCCACCCGCCATCAGTTCCCACTCCCCCGGATGCTGTGCTTCTCCGTTTATGGCATCATCGTCGGAACTGGTATCATAAAGATCGGGCAGCCCCAGCACATGGCTGAACTCATGGCAGATAGTGCCGACGCCATCGAATATGCCATAACTTTTTGAATAAATATACTCGGAAGAACAAGCATAATCCCCAATATACTTGCCGTCATATTTCAAATTCGAGAAGTATCTTAAACTCGAGCGATGTGGCCACAGGTGACTGGGGTTATACGGATCGGAACTGGAAGGGCTATCGGCAACAATAAAATAGATCATGTCAACACAGCCATCCTGATCCAAGTCATAATTGCTATAGTCCACGCCCATCACATCATGAGCCTGCTTGACGGCACTTATGAAAATGTCGGCACTTTTCCTCTGACCGTCGTTCACCGAGTAAGGCACCCGCACGGGTCCCACCACATCAAACTGTGGGTCAAACAGCCCATAACTGTTATCATAAAAATAGTCACGCACGCTTCCCGTGAAATTGCCGTAAGCATTAGGCGTTCCATCCTCATTGGCGTAGCCAGTATAACCCTTTTCATTCAACATGCGATGGTAAAACTCCTTCACATCACTGCGTGTGAAAACAGAATCTTCGAACTCGACAAGTATCGCCAGCCCCTTGAAGTTGTCAAGGCTTACAGATGGCAATCTGTCGCGCTGCTGCCGTGCCACCGCGGACATTCTCTTGGACTCTCTGGAACACAGGTGCTTCCCGATTCCGTCAAGCCAAGTCATCTCGCTCGCCGACCTGACAGAGGCATCGTGTGCAACCACTTGACTCGCCACGACCTGGCCATGAGCCAATTGAGCATAGCGATAGAAACCATCATCACTCTTGACAATCGTGTATCCATCAAGGGTGGTTAGGTAATGAAAAAATTCATCGCCAATGATTTTCACCGTGAGTTGGCTGCCATCGGGCTGGTTCACCACCATGGGAATTGGCAAAGCCTGAACGGCATAAATATTTACACAGGCCAGTAATACCGAAAGCATCAAGAGACAATAACGCATAATATCTAGTTGGTTATTGAGGTTTTGAATAAATATCATATCTTCGATGCAAAGTTACCAAAAGTCATTGCAAAGTGCAAGGAAACGGCTCAAAATGTGCCGGAGGTTGGTTTTGCTATCATCAAGATCATCATGGCCAGAACGCACATGCACCCATAGAGTTCAAGGCACAAAAAAGCCAAAACCAAAGGTTGTTGATAATTTTCTTTTTAATAATGTTGTGATTAACGGCAAAAATTAGTAATTTTGCAGGCTGTTTAGCGAACTAAATATCAATTCACTATATAACAACCATTTAACAAACAAAATCACTAATGAAGGTTTACAAAACAAACGAGATCAAGAACATCTCTCTCGTCGGTGGCAAGGGCGCTGGCAAGACCACTCTCACCGAGTCTATCCTCCTTGAGGGCGGCACAATCAGCCGCAGGGGCACCGTCGATGGCGGTAACACCGTGAGCGACAACACCCCCGTTGAGAAGGAGTATGGTTACTCTGTATCCTCTACCATCTTCTATGCTGAGAAGAACGGCAAGAAACTCAACTTCTTTGACTGCCCGGGTAGTGACGACTTTGTGGGCAATGCAGTGACCGCATTGAGCGTAACCGACGCTGCCGCTCTGGTCGTGGATGGCCGCAATGGTGTCGAGGTAGGCACTCAGAACAACTTCCGCACCGTAGAGCGCATTGGCAAGCCCATGATGTTTGTCATCAACCGCCTCGAGGACGAGAAGTGCGACTTTGACAACGTATACAACCAGTTGCGTGAGACCTACGGCAACAAAGTCGTAGCGCTGCAGTTCCCCGTGAACGCAGGCCCCGGCTTCAACAGCGTGGTTGACGTGCTGGCCATGAAGCAGTACACTTGGCCCAAGGATGGCGGCAAGGCTACTGCAAGCGACATCGACGGCTCACTGGCCGACAAGGCTGAGGAGTACCGCATGGCCCTGCTTGAGATGGCTGCCGAGAATGACGAGGAACTCATGATGAAGTTCCTTGACGAGATGACCCTGACCGAGGAGGAGACCATCAAGGGTATCCGCCTGGGTATGGTTGACCGCAGCATCTTCCCCGTGGTTCTCGTAAGCGCCGAGAAGAACATCGGCACCGACCGCATGCTGGAGATCATGAGCATCATCGTTCCCGACGTGACCGATATGCCCGCTCCCAAGAACACCAATGGCGACGAGGTTCCCGCTGATGAGAACGGTCCTCTGAGCGTATTCTTCTTCAAGACCTCTGTTGAGAGCCACATCGGTGAGGTTTCCTACTTCAAGGTGATGAGCGGTGTGCTCAAGGCTGGTGCTGACTTGACCAACATGAACCGTGGCAGCAAGGAGCGCCTGGCTCAGATCAACGTCGTTTGTGGTCAGAACAAGACCGCTATCGACGAGATCCACGCAGGTGACATCGGCGCTGCCGTGAAGTTGAAAGACGTTCGCTGCGGCAACACCCTCAACGAGAAGGGCTGCGAGCACATCTTTGACTTCATCGACTATCCCGCGCCCAAGTTCCAGCGCGCCATCAAGGCCCTGAACGAGAGCGAGACCGAGAAGTTGGGCGCCGTGCTCAACCGCATGCACGAGGAGGATCCCACGCTGCTGATCGAGCAGAGCAAGGAACTCAAACAGACCATCGTATCGGGTCAGGGCGAATTCCACCTGCGCACCCTCAAGTGGAACATCGAGAACAACGACAAGATTCAGATTGAGTATCAGGAGCCCCGCATCCCCTACCGCGAGACCATTACCAAGGCCGCTCGCGCCGACTATCGCCACAAGAAGCAGTCTGGCGGTTCAGGTCAGTTTGGTGAGGTACACCTCATCGTCGAGCCTTACCGCGAGGGCATGCCCGAACCCGACACCTACAAGTTCGGCAACCAGGAGTACAAGATGAACATCAAGGACAAGCAGGAAATTCCCTTGGAATGGGGCGGTATGCTTGTTATCTATAACTGTATCGTTGGTGGTGCCATCGACGCACGCTTCATCCCCGCTATCGTCAAGGGTATCATGGACCGCATGGAGCAAGGACCTCTGACCGGTAGTTATGCTCGCGACGTCCGCGTCTGCATCTACGATGGTAAGATGCACCCGGTAGACAGTAACGAAATCTCGTTCCGTCTGGCCGCACGTAACGCCTTCTCGGCCGCATTCCGCGATGCCAACCCCAAGGTGCTGGAGCCCGTCTATGACGTTGAGATCCTGTTGCCCGGCGATTGCATGGGTGGTGTTCAGAGCGACCTGCAGGGCCGCCGCGGCATCATGATGGACATGTCGAGCGCCAATGGCATGGAGCGCGTTAAGGCTCGCATCCCCTTGAAGGAGATGTCCAACTACAGCACTGCCCTGAGTTCCATCTCTGGCGGCCGCGCTTCGTTCAACATGAAGTTCTCGAGTTACGAACTCGTGCCCGCCGACGTGCAGGCTCAGTTGCTCAAGGAGTACGAGGAGAGCAAGCAGGACGAGGATTAATCCTCATCATCTGCACTCCACATTATATTATATGGGCGACCCGCTACGGGCCGTCCATATTTGTTTTGCCGCACAGCATTGTCCCAAGCGCGTGACAAAGCGGCGCGACGGGAAAATGTTAAATAACAAGGTTAATTTTTTCAATAAAATCAAAAAGAAAATTTTGGTTTTTCACAATTAATTGTTAATTTTGCCGTTGATTGTTAAAATGAGATTTTGTAACAACAAGTAGATTTTTCTCACTCATGAAGAGATCAACCATATGGATATTGACTGTTGTGATGGCGATAGCCCTGCTGGGACTGCTCGCCATGCAAATCGTCTATCTCGAGAAGATGGTCGCCATGCGCAACAGCCAGTTCAGCGAGATTGTGATGCGCAGCCTCTACAGCGTGTCGACCATGCTGGAACAGAACGAGACCAAATACTTTCTGGACATGGACCTGGCCGAGGCCGAGCAGACCTACTCGGGCATCAGCCAGAACAGTTTCAGTTTCAACGACCGCCACGAGGCCACGATCGACACCACCCTCAACACCGAGGACCCGTCCAGCCTGCGCCCAGCCAACCGCAACACGCTTACCGACCTGAACGACACTTACCAGCGTAAGCAAGAAATCCTCAAGGGGCAATACCTGTATCAGAAGAGCCTGTTAAACGAAGTGATTCTCACTATCCTGAACCACTCCAGCGACCGTCCCATACAGGAGCGAGCCGACAGCGCCACTGTGGCCAGTTATCTGCGCTCAGAATTGGAATTCAACGGGCTCACCTTGCCCTTTGAGTTTGCCATCGTGAACCGCACCAACGGCATCGTCTACAAGACCGAGGGCTACTCACCGATGTCCCAACAGGACGTCTACAGCCAAGTCTTGTTTCCCAACGACCCGAAAAGCAAGCAGAACACGCTCAACATCATTTTCCCCAACAAGAGTGACTACATCTTCTCGTCGGTGAAGTTTCTTGTGCCATCGCTGGCATTCACGTTTCTGCTGCTAGGCGTGTTCCTGTACACCATTTCGGTGGCATTCAAGCAGAAGAAGTTGAGCGAAATCAAGAACGACTTCATCAACAACATGACACATGAGTTCAAGACGCCCATCTCGTCGATCTCGATTGCCGCACAGATGCTCAGCGATGACAGTGTGCGCAAGAGTCCCGAAATGCTCAAACACGTGACCACTGTCATCAACGACGAGACCAAGCGCCTGCGCTTCCAGGTCGAGAAAGTGCTGCAGTTATCACTGTTTGACCGTAAAAACGCGACCATGCGTCTCGAGGAGGAGGATGCCAATGCCAGCATCTACAGCGTTATCAACACCTTCAAACTGAAGGTGGAAAAATATGGCGGTCACATTACCGCCAACCTTGATGCCGAGGATCCTATCATCAATGTGGACAAGATGCACTTCACCAACGTGATCTTCAACCTGCTGGATAACGCTGTGAAGTATCGTCGAGAAGACGTGCCGCCCGAACTCGAGGTGACCACTGTCAATCCCGATGAAGACCATATCCAGATCACCGTGCAGGACAACGGCATAGGCATGAAGCGCGAGGATCTGAAGAAGATTTTCGAGAAGTTTTACCGGGTATCTACCGGCAATCGTCATGACGTGAAAGGCTTCGGCCTAGGCTTGGCGTATGTGCACAAGATGATTGACCTGTTTGGCGGCTCGATCAGCGCCGAGAGCGAGGTTAACCACGGATCGAAATTTATTATCACATTACCACTATACAAATAAGAGAAGACAATTATGGAAGACAAACTGAGAATTCTGTTATGCGAAGACGATGAGAATCTGGGTACCCTCACCCGTGAGTATCTGGAGGACAAGGGCTTCAAAGCCGAACTGTTTGCCGATGGTGAGGCCGGTTACAAGGCCTTCCTTAAGGGCAAGTATGACATCTGCCTGCTCGACGTGATGATGCCCAAGAAGGACGGCTATCAACTCGCCCAGGAGATCCGCGCTATCAACAGCGACGTGCCCATCATTTTCCTCACCGCCAAGGCGCTCAAGGAGGACATCCTCGAGGGTTTCAAAATCGGTGCCGACGACTATATCACCAAGCCCTTCTCGATGGAGGAACTGGTGATGCGCATCGAGGCCATCCTGCGCCGCGTCAAGGGCAAGAAGGGCAAAGAGGTTACCGTGTACAAGATCGGCAAGTTCACCTTTGACACGCAACGCCAGGTGCTGTTCACTGATGACAAGAGCGACAACCTGACCACCAAGGAGAGCGAACTGCTGAGTCTGCTGTGCGCCCACATGAACGAGATTTTGGAACGCAACTTCGCCCTCAAGACCATCTGGATCGACGACAATTACTTCAACGCTCGTTCGATGGATGTCTACATCACCAAGTTGCGCAAGAAACTCAAAGATGATCCCACCATCGAGATCATCAACATCCATGGCAAGGGTTACAAACTCATTGCACCCGACGCCGAGACCGAGGCCAAGTAACTGACCACCTTGGCACCCGCACCGCAATCATCCTCTCATCGATGATCGAGGGGATGATTGTTTTATACCCACTGGCATACTAACGGATTGTGGTATAGCCGCAACGCCCGCTACCACCCTGGTGAGTCTGACCCGTAGAGTGTAGTGGGTAGAGTTAAATATGTACAATAAACGCCCTGTGGCCGCGCCATCGCTTGCAACATTCCATCAAAAGTAGTAATTTTGCACACAGGAATTAATGTGACTGATAGATACATGATATATATTTACCGAATATACCAATGGAGCATCGCCTCACCCATTATGTTGGTCTACAGTATCATCACAGCCATCATCACGATGATAGGCAGCCTGTTTGATCAAGACTATTGGGGCTACTTTCCTGCCAAATGGTGGGCACGGGTGTGGTGCTGGGTGCATCTGGTACGGGTCAAGGTAGTGGGGCGCGAGCACATCGACCACGAGACGAGTTATGTGTTTGTCGCCAATCATCAGGGTGCCTATGACATCTTCTCGATCTACGGTTTTCTGGGACACAACTTCAAGTGGATGATGCGCAAGGGCATTACCAACATCCCCCTCATCGGTACCGCATGCCGCATGGCCGGTCACATCATGGTAGACACCCACACCACCAAGGGGTTGAGAGACACCATGGCTGCCGCTAAAAAGAAATTGCATGGCGGCATGTCGATTGTCGTGTTTCCCGAGGGCCGCCGCACAGATACTGGCAAGATGGGCCCCTTCAAGAACGGCGCCTTTAAGTTGGCATTGGAATTTGGCCTGCCCGTTGTCCCCATCACCATCGACGGCAGTTACCGGGTGATGCCCCGCAGCACCTTTAACGTCACTCCGGGCACCATCACCCTCACCTTCCACAAGCCGATACAGCACAATGGTGGTAACGACATAGCCCTGGTGAGCCACGAGTGCCGTGAGACCATCCAGCGCGACCTTCCCGCCGACATGCGCGACTAAGATACAGCCTTATAACTGATAATTATTCTATCGGGATTTGGATAATTGAGAGCCATTTTTCGGGGTCTTCCTGATTCCATGCACCATCAACGTAGCATGTGCGGGGATGGCCAGCGATCTTGTAGCCCTGCTCCTCCAAATAGCACATCCTAAGGGACGAGTCAAGTATCAACAATGGGTTTAACACAAGTTTAACAGTTGTCTAATTCTTCATTCGCTGCTGCGCATCCTTGCCTGCTCCAGTGCCCATGCCGTCAAGCAGGCGGCACATGCCACAATGCCTATGCACAAACAACGTTTCATTTTCTCCACCGTTTCAGCATGGGAAAGAAGCCTTGCATCATCTGGACGTATTCATCCCTTGTCATCGGCTTAGGCATCTGCTTATTGACCTCGTCGACAAACTGGGCGCAATGCTCAATCATCTCGTCCATCGTGCAGTCCTGCAGGAACTTGCCATCCTTGTAACAGTACTGGCAGTAATCAAAGTTCGTGCTCCCGTCAGCATTCGTGCCGCAATCTTCATTCTTAGTGAGAGGCATGCCACAACTTTGGCAGAACTGAGGAAACTGGCCTGGCAGCAAGGCTTTCTCCTTGCTGGGAAATGTGGCCTCGTATGCCTCGAAAGCCTCTGGATTTTTATCGGCGACAAAATAGCCCTTAGGAGGACAATAAGTGGCCTCGATGATGCCGTTGTTTTTCAGCCAGCCGGGGATGAGTTCCTGAGCGAGGAAATAAGGCACCTCGGCATCACGCGGCTCGGCATGGTAATGGATGCCCAGTTTGCTGGCCAGATCGAATCCCGCATGGCGATAGAAGTCGATGTTGCCCTCCATACACAGGAAACCGATGCCCATTTCACGGGCCTTTTCCAGCGCATAATTCAGCAACTTAAGGCCGTAGCCCTTGCGCTTATAGTCGGGATGGATGCTGATGGGGCCGAAGGTCCACGACGGGCACCGCGTGCCGTCGTCGAGGACAAGTTCGGCCTTAGAAAACATGATGTGTCCCATGATGCGGCCGTCCTCTTCCATCACCAGATCGAGTTCGGGGACAAAGTCGGGATTGCTGCGGTACTGGTTGAGCACGTAATGCTCGGTGCAACCGGGCCGATAAACATTCCAGAAGGCCTCACGGGTAAGGTTCTCCACCTCACGGTAATCACTAGGTTGTTCTAATCTGATATTCATAATGAAACCCTTTAACCATTTTGGTATTTCTATATTCTATTTTTAGTTTACAGCAGCAAAGTTACTGACAGTTGCAGAAACTTCCAAACAGATTATGGTACCTGCTATATGCTTTTAATGACCTTTTGCAGTTCTTCTAAAAAATGTGCTGCGTGGCCACCGTCCATCTGTGCATGATGAAACTGGAACGAGATGGGTAGGGTGACTTTTAGCCACTTCTTGCGGTATCGACCCCACATCACCATCGGATTACAGAACTGGTCGGTGTACTGGTTGACGATGCAGTCGAGGTCTGTGCTAGTCAACGCCGACGTGCCGACAACCACGGCGTCATCGTCTAGAATGTCCCTACAGGTTTGGCTGATGGTCTTTGTCAGATGCAGGTAATTGTCGTTAAACTGCTCCAGATCGTCGGTAACAGCAACGTCGCAAAAACTGAGTCCACCTAGAACATTGTCAACTATTACGTTAATGGCCATACGATCATATTTGTACAGTTTCCCGTGCTGGGGTAATATGTAAAACTCCTCTATCCCTGATGCGGCCTTGCCGATGCACCAACACAGAAGCATGTTGAATTTCAGCCCCCGACTCCGACTTACCTGATACAGTCGAGTCACGTCGAAGGTCTTGGTGAGCGTCACCATCGGCATGGGTGATTTCATCCACAACTCGAATGCCACCGCCCGATTGGTATCCTTTGGATTGATTTCCTGTTTCATGGCTTCCGTCATTAATGGCGATGCGGCGGAAATTCCTTGACAGTGTTGTAGGCAACCACCTTGCCGTCGTTGTCAAAGGTGACGATAAACAGCATTTCCTCGGCATCGATCACCTCACCGACCACCTTGCGGTAGCCCCACTGCTCTCCGGTTTCATCGGCATTCTTGAACAAGGGGTTACCCAACAAGTGCTGGATGTCACTTTTGGTCATGCCCATTTCCACTTTATTGATCTTGGTGGTATCGCGCGTGGCGATGCAACTGTCAAAGCCAAGGTTTATCACGAGTACAAGCATCACCGCGATAACTATTTCCTTCATTTTCATCATCATTATCTAGTAATTATAAAACCAATAATGTCCCATTACATTCGTGCTTTTTGTTTCTCGCCGGCGCCGGTGCCACGGTACTTGCTGCTGGCCTTGTTAAAGCGCCACGTCAAGTCGAGCATAAACGTGCGGCGGGCAGGGTTGCTGGTGGTCAACTCGCGCGGCCCGAAGATGGTAGCCCAAGCCTTGCTGGTGTTGAAGAGGTCCATGCAGCGTGCGTCTACAGTCAGTGAGCCAAGGTGCTGCAGGCTGAAGTCCTTCTGCACTCCGATTCCGCTATAGAACCTGCATTTGGTGATACGGAAGTTGTCATAGTCGCCGCGCGATGTCCATTGTACCATCGCGTTCAGGCGATAGTTGTGCGGCAGTTCAATGTCGTTGTTCCATGTCAAAGCGACAAACGGATGGTTGAGCGTGAGGATGGAGCCGTCGGCAGTCGGTGTCTTGTAGTTCTGGAAGATGGCATAGGCGCTCCACGAGGGATGCCAGCAGCCGACGACCGGCCGCAACGAGGGGATGACCGTCAAGCGGTTATAACTCTCCTTGCTGTTGATGGGTCGCACAAGGCTGATAAGCGGATCATCAGCGCCGGGATAAGGTTCGGTGGACATCGTCTCGGAGTCCTTGATTCGTGCGTAGTTCAGCGACAAGTTCATCCACTGGTATGCGGCATTGAAAACCAGGCTATGGGTGTAGGTCGGCTTCAGGTAGGGGTTGCCGCTCTGATAACTGTAGCGGTTGAAGTATATCGTTGAACTTGTTAGGCTGCTGTAGTTGGGGCGCTGGATGTCCCTGCGGTAAGAGAGCGACAACTGCACCTTGCCCACCGGAGCCGACACGACAAACGAGGGGAACCAGTCACCATAGTCGCGGCAAACCTCGTCCTCACGCTCACCAAAATTGTAGTAGTCGTTGGTTAAGTGCTCATAGCGCAAACCCACCTGAGCGAATACCATGCCGAAACGCCGGCCATACTCCACAAATGCTGCCGTGGAGGACTCGTTGATCTCGGTATCAGTAGCCTTTACCGGGACACTGGCCGTGGCCGAGTAGGAATAAGCATCGGTACGGTGGTTGTGGGAATATTCACCGCCGACCGACAGGTTGCCCTGCCATACAGGATAACTCAAAATGAGTTTTGACGCCCAGAAGTTGTTGGCACTCTTGGTGTTGCTCTCTATCAAGCGGTTGACGGTGACACCGTCCAGCACGGTAACCTCACTGGTGCTGCCAGGAGTCTCGGTATGGTCAAAGAGGCCGTCCACGTTCAGGTCGATACCCATCGAACCCACTTTGCCGTTATAATAGGCGTTAAAAATGTGTTTCCTGAAACGGTCACGCTGCTGGACATCGCTCTCGGAGTTTTCAGTGAATTCACCGTTCTGATAGCAATCGGTGATGAACCGGTCACGAAAGTCGGCACTGGGGTGGCGGTCATACTTGTAAAAAGCGCCCATACTGTGGTTGTCGTTGAACATATAATTTATCTGCAGTTGGGGCGACAAGCCCTTCCAGATGTTCCTACCCTCTTGCTTGAGAATACTCTCCACGTGGTCAGAACCCACATAGTAGAACATGTGGTTTTCCTGCAGCATTTTGGCATGGCCGTAGCGGCCTGCCCAGAACGAGGCGGTGATATCCAAACCGCCTGTGCGGTAGTTCACATCCAGGTTGTTGGTAATCGTGTGGCCATACTGGTACATGCCCGTCAGGTTGTCTTGGAAACTGAAGCCGTCGCCCTGCGCCTTCTTGAGCGTGATGCGCACCACAGCCTTGGTCGAGGCGGCATAACGGGCTCCAGGGTTCTGGATGACGTCCACATGCTGGATCTGGTCACTGCGCAGTCGGGACAATTCACTCATGTCCTGCACCTTGCGGCCGTTGATATAGACCTCGGCATCACCACGTCCCAGCACCTTGACGCCACCATCGCGCTCGGCCTCGAGCGACGGCACCCGCGCTAGCGCGTCGGCGACGGTACCGGCTTTCTCCAGGATAGTACCTTCGATAGTCGTGCGCATAGCCTCGCCCTTGACACGCGTCTTGGGCAACTGGCTCTTGACGATTACCTCGCCCAGCATCAGCGTGGCCTCGTTCATCTTGACAATCAGCCCATCGACGGGATTGAGGTATTGGGTCTCATAGCCGATACTTGACACTTTCAGCAAGCCGCCATTGTTGAGTGATTGGATCTTGAAATGTCCCTGGTCATCGGTCATGGCACCCTGCACAAACGTCGAGTCGGGCATCGAGAGCAGCACCACGTTGACAAAGGGCAGGGGCTCGCCTTTCTCGTCAAGCACTGTGCCGGTCACATCCGGCGCCATGGCCACGGCAGTCAAGGCCGTCAATGCGGCAGTTATCAAAACTATGGATCTTAAAATCTTTTTGTTCATGATATCACACTTTATCTGATTGTTTATTGTTCTTTGATACTCACGCCACCCAAAAAATTGCTGGCGACGATATGGAGGCAGGGAGCACCCGGAACAGATCGCCCAGACGTCTCGTTACCCACACCACCAATGAAACTGTGACTCTTCACAACCACATTGACATCGGAGGGCACGCACAATTCGACTCCGCCCAAGAAGGTGTGGACATCTATCTCCTCGTCCTCGGTGACGACTGCTTCGCGCAGGTCCAGCCGGAGTCCGCCGCAGAAGGCATCGAGTCTGGCTCCATGAAACACTTCGCCCTGATAGCGGTATGCGTCGGCCCCAAATCGCACAGCGCAACTGATGCGCTTGCCGTCTTCGCCTTGGGGGACAGGACGTTGAAGCCACTGAGACGGATTCTTATAAAGACTGTAAATAATGAGTTCCGCTCCAAGGTACAGCAGCAGGAGGGGACCAAAATACTCTGTCCAGGAATGCTCCCAGTTCAACTGGATGACACCCCACATGTCTGCCAGTCTCAACAGGGCAGCCACGATAAAAATGATTCCGATAATTGTTCTGCGTGTCATATCCGCAATGTTTTAAATAGTTATTATTCAGTCAAAACTTTTTGTTTAAAGCATTGCAAAGTTCTGGCCTAATAGTCAGTTCCACAAGTTTCTGGGATATTCTGCATGGTATTGTGACGAATGACACATCTTGAGGGACAAAATGCATAATTGTGACGAATGGGTTTGCTGGTTCATCGCATTTACACTAACTTTGCCAATGCTATGAGTGAAGGACAAAAAGACACCATCAAGACCCGCGCCATCAGCATTGCGTTTATTGTGATGGCGCTAGCGGTCTTCAAGCCCTTTGGACTTGAAGCGTGGCAATGGATGGGCATGGCCCACTTGTTGGCGATCTTCCTGTTGGGCGCTTTGAGTTGCTTGCTGACCGAGGTCATCTTGAAGCATGTCGTCAGGAAGCCCAGGTCTCTCGAGCGCGGTGTCGATTATATCATCAGTCGTAACCTGTGGTTCCAACTCATCAACACTCCGATCATCTCGCTGTTGATTTGCCTGTACCGCCATTTTGTGATGAGCGACTTGGTGCCTGGCAATTTACTGTCATGGAGCAACTATTTTGAGACATTGCTCATTATCGCTTTTGGCTCTTTTGCCATCGGTCTGTACTGGCGCTTCAAGTTCCGCAGCCGCTACCTGGCCGCCAAACTTGAAGAGACACGGCAATTGAATGAACACCTCAAGCGCATGCATGCAGCGACCGAGCATCTGGCCAAAGCGGCCACTGCCAACGGGCCCGTCAATCCTGCCCCAACAACCGGCCCTACGGTCCAGCCGCCTGCGACGATTACCCTGACGGGAACTACCAGCGAGACAGTGACACTGCAGATTTCCGACCTATTATATATAGAAGCGGTGGGCAACTATGTAAAAGTGTACCGGTTGAAGGACGGACAAGCGCATACCGATATGCTACGCGCCACATCCAAGCAGATCGAAGAAGAATTGCGCGACTACGTCACCATCGTGCGCTGCCACCGCGCGTTCCTGGTCAACCTGCGCCAAGTGGAACAGGTCATCACACGCTCAGGCACCATGCAGTTGCTCATCAAGCACTGCAATGACAGCCTACCCGTCTCCCGCAGCAACATGGCCCAAGTCAAGAGTGCCATTAATGGCATGTGAACACACTGGCCTGGATATAAAAAACAACGTCGCGGCGCCATCCATGATGACACCGCGACTATGATGTGATAATACCAGTAAACGAAATAATCACCATGTGATTAAGTCGTTTTTGATCGTCGGTTCGATTTCTCTACTCAGTTTGCGCCACTCTTTGGAATTGAGATAATCCATGATGATGTGGGCATGCTTGATGTTGTGCATGTCGCTGCCCAGATAGTCAATCATGCCATTGTGGGCAAACCACAAGGCGCTATCGCGAGCCTCCTCGCCAAAGTATCCCGTAAACGAGAGGATATTGACCTGGAACCGGGCACCTGCAGTGTGCAGTTGCTCATAGCGCTTGCGGCGACGGGAATAGTAGGTGTATCTTTCAGGATGCGCCAAGATGGTCTTATACCCCTTGACCTGCATATCAAAGAGCAAATCATCCAGATTCATCAGTTCCTGCTGGAAAGAATTCTCAAGCAAGATGTGATTGCCAGGCATGGGCAAGAGATGTCCGGCCTTGTATTCCTTGTCAAAATACTCGTCCATACGATACTCCGCGCTCACACACAACTCAACGTCAAGCCCGGCATCGGCCACGGCCTGCTTGAGCACTCGGAATGCCCTGGTGAGGCTCTCCTGCGTGTTCTCAAACGTGACGGCTGTCACATGCGAGGTGAGGATGATGCGGTTGATACCCATTTCCATTTCGGCACGGATCATATCCAACGACTGCTCCACCGACTGGGAACCATGATCCACTCCTGGCATGATATGACAATGCACGTCTGTGTGATAAAAGAGTTGAACCTGCTCCTTGTTATGCTTAAAGAGTTTACCAAACATATATATAATACAGCCCTTTCTTTCTTTTTTTTTCTAACTTCTAAACAGAATTGCAAAATTACTATTTTTTTTGAAACGCAACACCATTTATTCCATATTTCGTCCTCAACAATTCATATAAATGCATTAAACAAGTTAAAAAACCGTAACCGAGCAAGAAAAAACCACCCACCCGAAACCCGCGACCGAAATTATCTATAACTTTGCCCATTGTGAGTTGCACTACACTCCACATCAAGTAACTAGACAAAATTTAACGTTATGAAAGTCATTATCGTAGGAGCAGGAGCCATCGGTGCTCACCTCGCCAACTTGTTTTCCAAGATCAGACAGGATATCGTGATCATCGATGATGATGAGGAAAAGTTAGAGCACATTCAAGCCAACTGCGACCTGATGACCCTACACGCGCCTTCCAACCCTCCCATCCAAGCGCTTAAGGACGCTGGCATAAAACACGCCGAACTATTCATTGCAGTGACTCCAGACGAGAACCTGAACGTGAACCTGTGTGTACTGGCCAAAGGGATGGGGGCTCAGCAAACAGTAGCCAAAGTCGAGAATGCCGAATTCCTTGACCCCATGATCGTCGAGGCATATCGGGCTGCCGGCATCACGTCTATCATCTATCCAGAAAATCTGGCTGCTCTTGACATCATCAACGGCCTGAAATTGTCTTGGGCTCGCCAGTACTGGGAAATCCATGATGGACTGCTCTCACTGCTGGGTATCAAAATCACAGAGCATTGCGAGATCCTCAACAGGCCCTTCAAGGAAATCTTATCCCCCGAATCCCCCTATCATGCCGTGGCCATCAAGCGTAACGAGATGACGCTCATTCCTTCGGGCGACGATATGCTCAAGTCGGATGACTTCGTCTATTTCATGACCACTCGTGAACATGTGACGAGCCTCAAACACTTAATCAGCAAGGAGAATCCTCCGGAGGTGAAGAACATCATTATCATCGGAGGCGGGAAGACCGCAGTGAGGGTCGCGAATATGTTACCACAAGGCATGAAGGCCAAAATATTTGAAAGCGATCCGCACCGCTGCGAGCAACTCCTTGACCTCGTGGATACCAGCCGCGTGATTGTTATCAACGCTGATGGCCGCTCGGTAGCCAACCTGACGGAGGAAAACGTCAAGTCCGCACAAGCCTTTATCGCCCTTACAGGCAATGCCGAGGCCAACATTCTTGCATGTCTCACTGCCAAGCAACTGGGTGTGCACAAGACCATTGCCATGATCGAAAACATGGATTACATGGACATTGCAGGTAATATGGATATCGGTGTCGTCATCAACAAGCAGGCCCTCACCGCAAGTCATATCTACCAGTTACTGCTCAATGGCGATGTACGCAACATCCGCAACCTATTGACCGTCAATGCCGAAGTTGCGGAGTTTACTGCACGGTCTGGCGCACGCATCACACACAGGAGAGTGCGCGATCTGAACTTCCCGCGAGAGGCCGAATTGGGAGGCTTGATCCGAGACGGCAAGGGTATGCTCGTAAATGGCGATACCCAGATTATGCCAGGCGATACTGTCGTCGTGTTTTGCCATGGAACAGAAATCAGTAATCTCGAGAAACACTTTTTCTGACCCTATCGATATGTTTAACAGTAGATTGATATTCAAAATATTGGGGACGCTGTTATGGATTGAGGCAGCCTTCATGTCGCCAAGCCTCATCCTAGCGATTCACTATGGTGAGAGCGATATGACAGCATTTGCGCTCACCATGAGCATCACCGCGCTGGCAGGTACTGTATTTTGGTTGCTGGGGCGCAGAGCGCCCAACGCCCTAAGCAGGCGTGACGCCTATCTGCTAGTGACCATCGTCTGGATTGCATTCGCCACATTGGGGATGTTACCATTTCTGATTGGAGGCTATATCGATGGAGTCACCGATGCTTTCTTTGAAACTATGTCGGGATTCACAACCACAGGGGCTACCATCATCGATCGGGTCGAGGGGCTTCCTCATGGCATATTGTTTTGGCGGTCATTGACGCAATGGATCGGAGGCTTGGGTATCGTGTTCTTCACTATCGCTATCATTCCATCGTTTGTCGGCGGATCTGTCCAAATCTTTGCAGCCGAAGCCACGGGACCCATCAAGAGCAGAATGCACCCACGCCTCACCACAACTGCCAAGTCACTATGGGGCATCTATCTGCTGCTGACCATCACATGCGCCGTTTGCTTCGCTGTGTTCGGCATGAGCCCGTTTGATGCAGTCAACTATGCGATGACCATCACAGCCACAGGAGGATTTGCGACCCACGACGCCAGCACCGGTTACTTCCATAGTCCTGCTATCGACTACACAGCCATTGTGTTCATGTTTCTATCGGGAATGAGTTTCACGCTGCTCTATGCCGCCCTGTTCAAGGGTAAAATCAAAACGTTGCTCAGGAATGCCGAATTCCGCCTGTATGCAACGCTTGTGCTATCGTCGACCATTCTTATCGTCTATTTCATACTCAGGCACGACGACTACCAGGTATGCGATGCCATCCGCGTCGCCCTGTTCCAGGTCGTGTCGTTTATCACAACGACGGGGATGTTTAACGATGACGCCTCACAGTGGCACCACATCACGTGGGTAATACTGAGTCTGTGCATGTTTATCGGCGGTTGCGCAGGCAGCACCTCTGGTGGCTTCAAGTGCGCACGTGGGGTAATCGCCCTAAAAGTCCTTCGCAACGAGATCGGACACATGCTTCACCCCAAGGCTCTGTTGCCTGTAAAGGTCAACGGCTCAACCATTCACAGCCAAGGGCAGATCACACTTATGGCGTTTTTCCTCGCCTATATTGGGCTGTGCTTTACGGCCTATTTCATCATGATACTAGCAGGCGTGGACAGCACTAACTCCATCACCATCGCCCTCAGTTGCGGCAGCAATGTGGGTCCCACCTTGGGACTCGAAATCGGTCCAACCATGTCATGGAGCATTCTGCCCGCTGGAGTCAAGTGGATATTGTCGGCACTGATGCTGATGGGGCGTCTCGAGATATTTACCGTGCTGGTTATTTTCACCCCGTATTTTTGGAAAAAACACTGATTTTCAAAAAAAAGCGAAAAAATTTTTCCAGTTCAAAAAAATCGTTGTACCTTTGCACGCCATTACAAAAAGAGGCGTTTACCACCGCCACAAGATTGTAAGTTTAACATTTTAAAGATATATCTAGACAAAATGAAGAAAGATATCCATCCCAGCAACTATCGCGAGGTTGCTTTCAAGGACATGTCTAACGAGGAGGTTTTCATCACTCGCAGCACTGTTAACACCAAGGAGACCATCGAAATCGACGGTAAGACCTATCCTCTGGTAAAGCTCGAGATCACCAACACCTCGCACCCCTTCTTCACCGGCAAGCAGAAACTCGTCGACACCGCAGGTCGCGTGGACAAGTTCATGCAGCGCTACGGCAACCGCAAGAAGAAATAAGACATCGACAAGACATCATGACCGCCGTGAGCGCTCGCGGCAGTTACTTCAAGACACAGCGACGCGCCCTTCCCATCAAACAGGAGGGCGCGCCGCTTGTTTATTGCCTATTGAGTCAGTCCTACCGAATGGTATCAATCTGGCAGGAACATCGTCTGCAATGACTCTAACATGTTTGTGAGTGAATTCTCGATGCCCAAGTGGCCACATACCGCTGTTGTCAACAGCAGTGCAGCCACAGCAAACAGCGGGCGCATCAGCATCCTCGACCAAGCCACGCCTTCACGCCAGGGCTTGGTGTTAATCAGCAAAACAAATTCCAATGCCGCCCACAACATTGCAAGATGGTCAACGCCACCCAACAGATATTTGACACTCATGGACCAATCTCCCACAAAAAGACTATAGCACAAACCACCGATGCGAACCAGCACCTTGGCAACAGCAACAGCCAGAAAGATAGCGGCCACGATTCGCCACAGCGTTCCCCACCAGCCGTAGCCGAACAGTTGCTTGTAGTCACACCACAGCATGAGCGGCAGCACAAGCATTAGCATAAAACCTGCCGCCTCATCTCCACTGCCCGACAACGGGGTAATCAAGTCGAACACCAGTGTCACAATCAACATGTACAGCAGGAACTGCACTCCGATAAACACTTGGACGAAGAACCCTTGCGGCAAGGTGTGGCGAGGCAAACGTGGGGCTGTGCGGAACAGAAACCACACTGGCACGATAAACAGCGAGAAACTCGCGAGCACCGCCCACTCGATGTGATCACTCATCCAGTTATAGAAGTCGCCCAACAGGAACACCTGCACGGCATTACTGCCGCCCTCATCATCGACAGTAGACTCAAAATCGATACCCAACAAGCGGTAGACCAGCACAACAATCACGGCTATAATGACCAGCATCTTGACCGGCGGGAAACTTACCTGACGCTTGCCGCTGATGTAGTCACGTATCAGGTAACCCGGGCGCCACAGCAGTTGCCACAGCGTGTAAGGCAATGAGCGGGTGCCCACGCCCCACACGTCCATGATGCCCTGCCACACACTCTGCCAGGTAATGGGGCCATAGACGGCCTTCTGCCCGCAGCGGGGGCAGTAATTGTTATCACTCTCGGCACCGCAGTTGCAGCATCCATGATGCTCATGCGTGTCATGATAGTCAAACGGCTGCTGCTGCCACTGGCGAAATTGACGGTATTTTTCCTTGAGCAAACTCATTGGCCAGATTCGATCATATTGTCATCAACAGCGACGGGAGAAGTGTCAACAATCTGATTATCGGTTGGTTGTGCAACCGGACGACGCCCTCGGCGCTCGGCAAGGTATTCCTGCAGGCTGGTGAAGTTGAACAGCAGCAGGCAGATGCCCGTCATCAGCACAACGGTCGAAACACTCTCGCGCAACGACGGCACCATCAGTGATAGCAAGCCACACATGGTCACCACAACAGGGCACAGAAAATACCACCCCTTAACATGCAGGCTATTGCGCGACAGCAGCAGGTAGATGATGTGAAACAGTCCCAAAACCACCAGCAGGATGCCCATGAGCAGTTGCAGAATCTCGTCGAACTTATCGGGCTTGGCCATCATCACAATGCCGAAGCACAATCCGCCCACAGCGGGCAGCACGCCCAGGTAGTCGGCACTGGTGCGGGCATCGGCATGGCGAACGGCTACCATAATAAGGTAGGCGGCAGCAGGCAGCACAAACATGGCCCCCATCACACGACAACCCCATTGCAAGATGTTAGGGACATTGTAAAACACGATAAGGATTATGCCCGCGAGCAGTAAGATCACATTAGTAAGAAGGTTAATACTTACCTTTTTCATTAGTTTCTGTATGGTTAATTGACACTTGTTAATAATTTTTCCACAAAAATATTTCAAAATCACTTATTTCACAAATAAAACACACAAAAAAGTATTATCTTTGCGTGTATGGAAGAAAAGCGCAGGCACATACTCGTGATCGTGAACCCAGTGTCCGGCACAGGTAACAAAGACAAGATACCTCGCCTGATAGATAATGTGGTAGATCATAGCCACACCGATGTGAGTATCCTTGCCACGGAGTACCCTGGACATGCCCACGAGATAGCGGAACAGGCTGTTGCCGACGGCATCGACACTGTGGTGGCCGTGGGCGGCGACGGCACCGTCAACGAAGTGGGCAGCGCCCTATGCGGAACCAGCACCGCACTTGCCATTGTGCCCTGTGGTTCAGGCAATGGCCTGGCACGCCACCTGCGCATTCCCACCAATGCCAGTCGAGCCCTGCAAGTGCTCAACAATGGCATAGTGGGCACATTTGACTATTGCACAGTCAATGGTAAGCCATTTTTCTGCACTTGCGGCATGGGCTTTGACGCCGCAGTCAGTTACAAGTTTTCCAACGAGGGCACCCGAGGATTTATCACCTATATCAAAACGGCGCTCACCGAGTACATCAAGTTCAAGCCCCAAGAGTACGTCATCGACATCGATGGCAAGACGATGAGTGAGAAAGCCTTTGTCATCGCTTGCTGCAATGCGGCACAATATGGCAACAACGCCTATATCGCTCCAAGAGCCACCATGCAAGATGGATTGATCGATGTCACTGTGATGCACCCGTTCAATATTGTCGAGAGTCCGCTGATTGGCGCACGCCTGTTTCTGCGCCAACTGGGGCAGGACCATCACGTGAGCATCTATCGCGGGCAGCGCGTGGTAATCGAGCGACGCCGCAACGATATCATGCACATCGACGGTGACCCGGTGATGATGCCCGCCCGCATCGTGATCGAGAGTATCAAGCACGGTATCAACATACTGGTACCACAGACCATACCTGACGACGTATGAAACCTGCCTTGCAACATAACCGAATGAACTGAAAAAACTAAATAACATTAGCGACAATGAGTTATCTGAAATTTGATAAAAACCTGATGATCAACCTTGAGCAGTCACTGCCCAAGGAGATGCTGCGCACCAATCAGTCGGGGGCCTATCACTGCACCACCATTGTTGGCTGCAACACCCGCAAGCAGCACGGCCTGCTGGTCATTCCCATCCCATCGCTCGACGACAGCAACCACGTGCTGCTGTCCTCGCTCGACGAGACGGTCATACAGCACGGAGCGCCGTTCAACCTGGGATTGCACCGCTACAAGGGTGGCACCTATAGCCCCAACGGACATAAATACATCCGCGAGTATGACTGTGAGCGCGTCCCCACCACCACCTATCGCGTGGGCGGTGTGATTCTCAAGAAGGAGAAAATCTTTATCACCCATGAGAACCGCATCCTCATCCGCTACACACTGGTCGACGCCCACTCGGCTACCACCTTGCAGTTCAGACCCTTCCTGGCCTTCCGCAACGCCAACGACCTGTGTGTCGAGAATGCAGTTGCCAGCCGTGATTACCAGGAAGTTTCTAATGGTATCGCCACCTGCATGTATGACGGCTACCCCACTCTGTACATGCAGATGAACCACAAGCCCCGCTTTGTGTTTGACCCGCACTGGTACAAGAACATTGAGTATATCAAGGACCAGGAGCGCGGCATTCCCTATAGCGAAGACCTGTATGTGCCTGGCTACTTCGAGGTTGAGATCAAGAAGGGTGAACCCCTGATCTTCTCGGCTGGAGTCGAAGAGGTCAACACCAGGACACTGACCAAGATGTATGAGGACGAAATCAAGCCTCGCACGCCTCGCACGAGTTTCTATAATTGCATGAAGAACAGCGCCAAGCAGTTCTACATCACTAATGCCGAGGGACACTACCTGCTCGCAGGCTATCCCTGGTTCAAGATTCGCGCCCGCGACGAGTTTATCGCGCTGCCTGGATGCACCTTGTCGGTGCACCATCGCCAGGACTTCGAACTCATCATGGACACTGCCCAGCGTGCCCTCAACGACTGGATGCGCGACGGCACCCTGGACAAGCACCTCGATGGATTGGAACTGCCCGACATCCCCCTGTGGGCCATCTGGGCCGTGCAGCGCTACGCTCATGACCTGAATGCCGAGGCAGCACGAGAGCGTTATGGCCAACTTGTCAAAGACCTCATCAACTTTATCGCCGACGGCCGCCATCCTAACTTGAAGTTGGAGAAGAACGGCTTGGTTTCCACCGACGGCACCAAGCGCCCCGTCTCATGGATGAACAGCACTCATCCCGACGGCACGCCGCTGATTCCGCGCACAGGCTACCTGGTCGAGTTCAATGCCCTGTGGTACAATGCACTCATGTTTGCCGTCAAGGAACTCTTCGGTGAGATTGAAGAGGAAAAGGCATTTGTTGAGCGCTGCAACATGATTGCCGACACGTGCAAGACAGCCTTCATCGAGACATTCATGACCGACTATGGCTACCTGTATGACTATGTGAACGGCAGTTATACCGACCTGAGTGTGCGTCCCAACATGATTATCGCAGCCGCAACCGACTATAGTCCGCTGGACCGTCGCCAACGCAAGCGCGTGCTTGACATCACCACACGCGAGTTACTGACGCCCAAGGGATTGCGCACATTAAGCCCCAACAGTTACGGATACATCCCCTGGTATCTGGGCACCCCCGAGGAGCGCCAGACCGCCTATTATGCCGGCAGTGCCCGTCCCTGGCTGATGGACTTCTACAGCAAGGCCTACATCCGCGTGTTCGGCCTGAACAGCATCTCATTTATCGAGCGCATGATGATTGGCTTTGAGGATGAGATGAAGGAAGGCTGTATCGGCTCGCTGAGCGAACTCTACGATGGCAACCCGCCCTTTATCGGCCGTGGCGCCGTAAGTTTTGCTCCCAACGTGGGCGGCATCCTGCGTGTGTTGCGCACCTTTAAGAATCTGCACATCATCGACATGTAAATCATCAGAGAGGAGGAAAAAGAGAGATATGAAAGCATTAATGTTCGGCTGGGAATTTCCACCTCACATCCTGGGAGGACTGGGAACAGCAAGTTACGGTCTGACCAAGGGCATGTGGCAAAATGGCGACATGGACATCACCTTTGTCATACCCAAGCCCTGGGGTGATGAGCCCAAAGAGTTTGCCCACGTCATCGGCGCCAACAGCACCCCGGTTGCCTGGCGCGACGTGAATTGGGACTATGTGCAGAGCCGCATCGGTAACGTGATGGACCCGCAACTGTACTACAACCTGCGCGATCACATCTACGGCGACTTCAACTACATGAGCACCAATGATCTGGGATGTATCGAATTTTCGGGCCGCTATCCCGACAACCTGCTCGAGGAAATCAACAATTACAGCATCGTGGCAGGCGTGATTGCCCGCACGGTAGACTGCGACATCATCCATAGCCACGACTGGCTCACCTATCCTGCCGGTATCCACGCCAAGCAGGTGACGGGCAAGCCTCTGGTCATCCACGTGCATGCCACCGACTTTGACCGCTCGCGCGGCAACGTTAACCCCACCGTGTTTAGCATCGAGAAGGACGGCATGAATCATGCCGACCACATCATCACCGTGAGCAACCTCACACGTCGCACCGTTATTGAGAAATACGGCATCAGCCCCGACAAGGTGACCACCGTGCATAACGCCGTGGAACCGCTCAACGAGGAACTGCTCAACCTGCCCGTCCCACCCGGCAAGCAGAACAAGGTGGTGACCTTCCTGGGCCGCATCACGATGCAGAAAGGTCCCGAATACTTTGTCGAGGCCGCCGCGCAAGTGCTGCACAAGGTGAGCGACGTGCGTTTTGTCATGGCCGGCAGTGGCGACATGATGAACAAGATGATACGTCTTGCGGCCAAGCGCGACATCGCCGATCGCTTCCACTTTACCGGGTTCTTAAAGGGCAAGCAGGTCTATGAGATGCTCAAAGCCAGCGATGTGTATATCATGCCGTCGGTGAGCGAGCCATTTGGCATCTCACCGCTCGAAGCGATGCAGATGGGTGTGCCATCGATCATCAGCAAGCAGAGCGGCTGTGCCGAGATTCTTGACAATGTGATTAAGATCGACTACTGGGATATCAATGCCATGGCCGATGCCATCTACAGCATCATCAAGTACCCGGCCATGTTCAATGAACTGCGCGAACAGGGCCTTGCCGAAGTCAACCAGATTACTTGGGACAAAGCCGGTGCCAAGGTCATCGACATCTACCGCAACCTCATCAATCGATAACTGAGGGAGAACCAACAAAACAAGAACCAAAAAATAAACAACAACGAGAGATATGAAAGCGATTTGTTTTTATTTCCAGATTCATCAGCCATTCCGTCTGAAACACTATCGATTCTTTGATATCGGTAATGATCATTACTACTACGATGACTTTGCCGACGACGACATCATCACCCGCATCGCACAGCGGTCTTACCTGCCCGCCAACGAGATGCTGCTCGACATGATTCGCGAGAATGGCAAGAAGTTCAAAGTGGCCTTCTCTATCAGCGGCACAGCACTGGAGCAACTTGAGCAGTATGTGCCCGAGTTTATCGATTCGATGAAGGAACTGGCCCAGACAGGATGTGTAGAGTTTCTGAGCGAGACCTATGCCCACAGCCTTTCGTCACTCTATGACCCCGAGGAGTTTGTGGCTCAAGTCAAAGCCCATGACGAGAAGATTTTCCAACTCTTTGGCCAGCGTCCCAAGGTGTTCCGCAACACCGAGTTGATCTACGATGACGATATCGCATCGATGGTCAAGGCCATGGGCTTTAAAGCAGCCATCACTGCCGATGCCAAGCATGTGCTGGGCTGGCGCTCTCCCAACTTCCTGTATTGCTCGGCATCAGCGCCCAAACTCAAGTTGCTGCTGAAGAACAGCAAGTTGAGCGACGACATCTCATTCCGCTTCAGCAATCCCGAGTGGGCCTCATATCCCCTCACGGCCGACAAGTACATCCACTGGATCAACGAATTGCCCCAAGAGGAACAATTGGTGAACCTGTTTATGAACTATGACGCCTTGGGTGAGTTGCAACCTCGTGAGAGCGGCATCTTTGAGTTCATCAAGGCCCTGCCACGCTTTGCCGCCGAGAATGACATCCAGTTCTGGACTCCGAGCGAGGTGGTTTCCAAATTCAAACCCGTGGCCGAACTCGCTGTGCCCTATCCCATGTCATGGACCGACGAAGCGCGCGACACCAGCGCATGGCTGGGCAATACCCTGCAGCAGGAAGCCGTCAAGAAACTATATTCCATTGGCGAGCGCGTTCGCCTGTGCACCGACCGCCGCATCAAGCAGGACTGGAACTACCTGCAGGCCAGCGATCACTTCTTCTACATGTCGACCAAGCACAACGACGATGGGTCAGTGCATAGCCACTATAGCCCGTATGACTCCCCCTACACGGCGTTTACCAACTACATGAACGTCCTGAGCGACTTCATGACCCGTGTCGAGGAGCAGTACCCGGCCAGCATTGATAACGAGGAGTTGAACTCACTGCTGCTCACCATACGCAATCAGGAGCAGGAAATCGCCAAGATGCACCGCGAAGTGGAACTGCTGCGCAACAACATCGTTAAGGACACAACCGGCGACTTCCCCATCGACGAGGTGCCCGAGGTCGAGCCAGCGAAAAAGAAAGCCACCGCCAAACCGAAAGCCGCAACCGCCAAGAAAAAAGCAACCGCCAAGAAAAAGGCACCGTCGGCCAAAAAGCAGTAACCGCAGTTTGGCTTTTGACTACGACAATCAACCGTGGAGCACATCGACGCTGTGCTCCACTCTTTTTTCCACTCTTTTTTTTGACATATAATGGTTAAAAGGCAAACTATATTTTTGGGAAGAGGAAAAAAAGAGGTAACTTTGTCGGATAATAACTATCAAACAACAAACCAAATCAGACAACCAATAATTATGGCAAAAATCCGCAACTTCATGCTCCTGTGCCTATGTGCACTGATGATTGTTCCCGCCATGCGCGCCGAGCACCTGATGATTATCGCAGTCAATGACACCCATAGCCAGATTGACCCCGCCAGTGACGGCATGGGCGGCGTGCTGCGCCGCAAGGCTATCTATGACCAATTGCGTGCCAGCAACGCTCACACGGCCCTGATACATGCAGGCGATGCCGTGCAAGGCACCCTGTTCTTCTCACTGTACCGCGGAGAGGTGGAATATGCGCTGATGGACACGCTGGGCTATGACGCGATCATCCTGGGCAATCATGAGTTTGACAACGGCATGGAGGAACTTGCGGCACACTACCGCAATGTGGACGCCCTGAAGTTGAGCGCCAACTACGACTTTAGCGCCACTCCGCTCGACGGCCTGTTCCAGCCCTACTGGATCAAGGCGGTGGGCGACAAGCGCGTGGCCTTTTTCGGCATCAACCTGAATCCCACAGGCATGATTGCCGATATGAACTGCAAGAATCTGGGTTACCGCTTCGCCCCTGATGTTGCCGACGCGACGGCACGCTACCTCAAGCAGGTGCAGGGTGTGGACTATGCCATCATGGTGTCACACATCGGTTACAGCAGTTATGACCCCAGCGAGCCCAACGACACGCTCATCATCAGGCAGAGCCACTACATCGACATGGTCATCAGTTCCCACTCCCACTCGACCATTAAGCCTAGCAGCGGCATGGACCGTATCGCCAACGCCGACGGCAAGATGATTACCATCGGCCAGAACGGCAAGAGCGGCAAACTCGTTGCCACCTATGACCTCGACTTGGAGACTGGCGAAATAGTATACAAGCACATTCCTGTGGACCAATCGTGGGACGAGGCCGCCAGCCGCTATACGGCCTTGGACCGATGGCTCGACCCATACCGTCATGGCGTGGACAGCATCATGAACAATCCCATCGGCACTAGTGCCCGCTTCATGAAGAATTCCAGTTACGCCTCCCAGAACTGGGTGAGCGACGCTTCGATGGAAATCCTCAAAAATCTGTCTGGCATCAAGAACATCGATTGCGCCATCATGAACAAGGGAGGCATCCGCACCGACATGCCAAAGGGCACCGTCACCGAGGGTGTCATCGGTTCGATGTTCCCCTTTGACAACCGCTTTGTCATCTTGGAAATGCCTGGCAAGGAACTCATCGAGTGCATCCGACTGATGTGCGGTCGCGGTGGCGATGCCGTGAGCAAGGAACTTCGCGTGACCTATGACGACAAGGGCGAAATCGTCAAAGCCACTGTCAAAGGCAAGAAGATCAATCCCAACAAGATCTATAACGTTGCCACCATCGACTATCTGGCCAACGGCGGAGACTATATGACGCCTATGAAGGGTTGCAAGCGCCTGTTTGTCGACACCCAGAAGTATGGCAACCACATTCTCACCTACATCAAGAATCTGCAAGCCGCCGGCAAGAGCATCGACGCGACCGACGAGGTGAGAATCCAGAAGAAATAAGGTCTTACCACCCCAATATATGGTGAGGGGATAAGGATTTTTGTGACAATTAAATGTTCAGAACAATGACCAAATTCAAACGTATCATGCTGACCGCCGCAGCCATGGTCCTCACACTGAGTGCCATGGCCCGCGGCAATGCTAAGTTACCCAACATATTTAACGATGTGGACCAAGTCGCCATGAACGCGTGGGTCGACAGTGTGTTCAGCACGCTGTCGCCTGACGCTCGCATCGGCCAACTCATCATCGCTGCCGTGACCCCATCGAGCAATGACGCCACACGAGGTCTTGTACGCCGCTTTGTCTCGGAGAACCTCGTTGGCGGCCTCATCTATGAGAACAGCACGATGGCTGACCAAGCCGAGGTGACCAACCTAGCCCAATCGCTAGCCGCAGTGCCACTGATGATCACTATCGATGGCGAGTGGGGACTGGGCATGAGGCTCAAGGAGGTACCCAACTTCCAGCGTAACCTCATCCTTGGCGCCCTAGACAATGACATGTTGCTCTATGAGTATGGTAGAGAGGTGGCACGCCAATGCCGCCGAATGGGCATTCAAGTTAATTTTGCCCCTGTGCTCGACGTCAACGATAACCCCGAGAATCCCGTCATCGGCACCCGATCGTTCGGCGAGAGTCCCGAACTCGTTGCCCGTCATGCCATAGCGTTTGCCCGCGGTCTTGAGGACGGCGGTGTTATGGCTGTGGGTAAGCATTTCCCGGGCCATGGATCTTCGAGCGAAGACTCGCACAAGACGCTGCCCGTCATCAACAAGAGCATACAGGAAATCAACACCTGCGAACTCATCCCCTTCCGTAAGTTTGTGGATGCAGGATTGAGCGGCATCCTCACGGCTCATCTGCTGGTGCCCGCTATCGATGGAGGCAAGGCTCCGACCAGCCTGTCGGGCGATTGCGTGTCGTCGGTGCTCAAAGACGTTCTGGGATTTGAAGGGCTCATCTTTACCGATGCCCTCAACATGAAGGGCGCCACCCAGATGCTCAAAGGATCGGCCTGCGTCAATGCGTTGCTAGCCGGCAACGACGTGCTGCTCATGCCCGAAAACATCAGCGACGAGATTGCCGCTGTCAAGTCCGCTATCGACCGTGGCACCCTCAGCCAGAGCCTGATTGATGAGCGTTGCAAGAAGATCTTGCGCTACAAGTATGCGCTGGGACTCAAGAGCCGCCAGCACGTCAACACCACCAACCTCTTGAACGACGTCAATTCGCAGCAAGCCGAGGTGCTCAAGCGCCAACTCACGGCAGGCAGCATCACCGTCATCAAGAACAATGACAATATCCTGCCCATCCACAACCTGCAAAGCCGTCACATCGCCGTCGCCACCATAGGCAACGACAAGGGCACGGCATCCAAGTTCCAGCGGCGCTGCGCTGACTATGCGCAAATCAAACGCTTTGATTTGGAACAGGCAGGTTCGGCAAGCGCGCTAGCCGAGCAGTTGCATGACGGGCACTTCAACACGATTATCGTCGAGGTGGGCGAAGACAACGCCACTAACCGAGCCGCGCTCGAGACGGTTGCCAAGAAGTGCAAAAACGTCATTGCTGTGCTCACCTGCAAGCCCTACGATATCCAAAACTACGGCAACGCTATCACCAACAAGCACGTCAAGGCCGTCGTGCTCACCTATGACGACTCGACCATAGCCCAAGACTATGCGGCACAGACCATCTTTGGCGGTAATGCGGCCAGTGGCAATCTGCCTATTTCACTTAGTTTCAAGGGCAAGAAGACGCACTACGATGCTGGCCACGGCATCCACTATGATGCCAACCGCCTGGGTTACACCATTCCTGCCGAAGTGGGTCTGGACAACAGACTGACCGCACAGATCGACTCGGTGTGCCGCCTAGGCGTACTGCAGCATGCCTTCCCCGGATGCCAAGTGATTGTGGCTCGCCATGGCAAGGTCGTGTATAAGGGATCATTTGGCACCATCGACTATAGCAGCAATGTCAAGGTTGACGACAACACGCTCTTTGGCCTGGCGTCGGTTTCCAAGGCCACTGGCACCATCAGCGGTGTGATGAAGGCTTATGACGACGGCAAGTTCCGCCTCGATGATAAGGCGAGCCAGTACATTCCCGGCCTGCGCGACGGTGACAAGCAGGATATCACTTTCCGCGACCTGCTGTATCACGAGACCGGCATGCCTGCATCGTTGGATATGTGGCGCATGATGATGGACCCCAACACCTATAGCGGAGTGCTCATTGCCGGTGCTCAAGATGCCACCCACCCCATCAAGGTGATGAATGGCGCATGGGGACACAAAGACGCCCGCTTGCGCACCGACATCCTGTCGACAGTCAAGACCGACAAATTCAATATCGCGATTGCCGACGGCATCTGGGGTGGCCGTGTCACTTATGATTCGATCATGAATCGCATATACCATGCTAAGTTGGGCAAAAAGAAATATCTGTATAGTTGCTGCAACTTCTCGTTGCTGGCCGACGCGGTGCAGCGCATGACCCACTCACCGCTCAACTACTATGTGAACAATTACATCTTCGCTCCCCTTGGAGCCTATCACACCCTGTACAGACCCCTGAGCAAGTTTGACCGCAACCAGATTGCCTATACCGAAGTCGACACCTACCTGCGCCGCCAGCACATCCATGGCTACGTTCACGACGAGTTGGCCGCCTTCTCGGGTGGAGTACAGGGCAATGCGGGTCTGTTTAGCAACGCCAATGACCTGGCCAAACTGTTCCAGATGTGGTTGAATGGTGGCACCTATGGCGGCGTAAGACTCTTGAAGGCATCAACCGTCGAGACCTTCACGACACAGAAGAGCCCTAACAGCCACCGAGGCCTTGGCTTCGACAAGCCTGTGGTGGGCAATCCCGATGCCAGCAACACTTGTCCCGAGGCCACACCCGAGACTTATGGCCATACAGGATTCACGGGCACCTGTTTCTGGGTGGATCCCAAGAACGACATGTTCTACATCTTCCTGAGCAACCGCGTGAGCCCGACCAGGAATAATCCCAACTTTGGCCGCATCAGCGCTCGCAGCCATATCAATACGCTCATCTACAAGGCCATCCGCGAGTGATCCCGATAACCGGAGAGACCTAACTCATATCGTATAATATCAATACTAATCAGTTTTATGAGAAGAATAGCATTTATTTTCACTGCGCTGATGCTGCTCGCTTCGTGCAGCAAGGGCTATAAGGTGACCGTCACCCTACCCGACGGCAGCAACAATGGCGAAACCGTGTTCCTGACCAATTATGACACGGGCGACACCATCGCCACAGCCATGGTCGAGAACAACATGTGTACACTCGAAGGGGATGCCGACGGTGGATTCTTTGCCCGCCTGTATGTGGGCGGCAACCCTTACGGATTTATCGTCGAACCTGGCGAGGTGACCCTCAACATCGCTGAGGGCAATGCCGTCAGCCCGCTCAACGACAAGATCGCCGCGTGGAGCAAAGAGATGCAGGCCATTGCCGACGATTCCACATTGAGCGAGGCCGAGAACGATGCTCGCTATGCCGAGGGACTGATGAAACTCTACCAAGACAACAAGGACAATGCCATAGGCCCTTGGGCTTTCTGCAACTACCTGATGTACAAAGACCTGAGCGAAGCCGACATTGATGCTCTGCTCAAGGCTGCACCAGCCAGGTACGCAGAACTGAAGCGCGTGGCCAAGGCCAAAAATGCAGCCCGTCAACTTACCATCACCGCCGAGGGACAGAAGTTCACCGACTTTGAGGTGATGGCCGAAGACGGAGCCAAGCAGAAACTGTCGGACTACGTCGGCAAGGGTAAAGTTGTTGTCGTCGATTTCTGGGCCAGTTGGTGCCCTCCCTGCCGTGCCGAGATTCCCAAGTTGCAAGCGTTGAAGGCTAAATATGGCGATCGATTCGACGTGCTTGGCGTAGCCGTATGGGATAACCCCGATGACACCCACAAGGCCATTGAGGAACTCAACATCACCTGGCCTGTCATCATCGGCACTCACAAACTCACCGAGCCTACCGACCTGTACGGAATCAAGAGCATCCCGCATGTGATCATCTTTGGCCCCGACGGCACCATCGTGTCACGCAATCTGCTAGGTGATGACCTGGCCAACAAACTCGCCGAGGTCATTAAGTAACCTAACGACGTCAAGCGTCCCGAAACGATAATCAACTCCCTAGAGACTGCCCTCAATACCAAGATTGGCGATGGGGAGTGTCGTGCCGTGCGCAAAAGATTGAGCAATAATTATTCTTAATATAATAATTGCGTCTAATTCAGATAATCTTGGGCTGAGTTTTGCTATACTCACCATTTCCTATTAATCATCAAATAGCTAGGCTTATAACAAATACTCATATATATCCGAATCACCAAACAAAAGCGCAAAATACCGCAGATTATGCGGCGTTTTTGACAGGAAAATGTCAGAAGGCTCTTGATGGCAAACAAAGGGACCTGCCCAATCGGACAGGTCCCTTTGTTAATTATATCAGAGTGATAATTACTCCTCAACGGCTGCCTGCGCGGCAGCAAACAGATGTTGATTATCAACGAGTTACAGAGTTAGTGTAAAGTACTGGCGACTCTTATGCAACACATTCTGCACGTTTTTACACGCTCATAGCAACGATATATGTGTTTAACGGCAGAAAATTTCTTTCTATGTCATATTCATATATTTTGCTAAATTGGAATTTACAGTTGATATTCATATTTTGAATACGGGGATTTTTAAAGATTCTAGGTTTCTTCGTTTAACGTAGAAGATGGTAAACACAATTGCAAATACTATACAAACTGCTCGTAGAATATTTGAAATTAAGCCTCCGGCAGCATTTCCCGTACCTTCAACTACAAATAACCCCCAAGCCAAATTCATGAAAAAATGAAGGGATATAGGAACCCATAAATTGTAATTCCAGGCTACGTACATCCAACTGAAAAAGAAGGAGCCTAACATGGTTACCCCAAAAGCGGCCACAGAGGACAGGAAATCGTTACCTTGATAGATGTGAAACAGACCGAACAGGACAGCAGGCAACAAGGCCGCCCAAAAGAACCCTAATTTCCCCACTCTGAACAATTGGCCAAATAGAAAACCCCTGAATAAGATTTCTTCGAACACCGCCGGAATTAGGCAAAAATATAGTATCCAATACAAGGTAAGTTCAACATTGAAATGCCCGATGATGGCAAATCCTATGTATAAAGGGATAGTAAATAGAAAACCGAACAGAAATCCCCTCAAAACAGAGTCCCTAAGCCCAAGAGTTTCTATTATTGCTGATGGCCTATGCAATATGAACAGGACGATTGTCACGGGAATAAGGGACAACATACATTTCAGAATATATCTGACGAGAGACTTAGATTGCAGATGAAGAGGAGCCAGCAATTCAGAGGCATTCCACTGAACCCAGAACACCAGGACACAACAGAGTATAATTATGCCAAGAGTTGCTAACCTTGATTTTCTAATAGAATCCATCATTTTTTATTATAACTTATAAATTCCGATTTTATGGCATTTAGGGCTTCGCCTCAGCATAGCTCAAGTAAACTTGGCTCTGCCTTCGGCTTGCACCTAAATTCCGATTTAGATGTTATTCTTTTCTAGATTGCCTGCAACGATATACGAGCAGTATTTGCTGAGCAGGTTAGACAATGGCAAATCGCCTTTCTTATATCGGTCAGCATCAAGTTTCAGGACTCTTTCGCAGATAGGTTTCTTTCCCTTGAACAATGCTTTTAGATATGGAATGCCATTTTCCTCTGTGATGCTCACCTCGTTGAAGAACTGCGTCAAGTCCTCTGAATCATAGACAATAGAATAACTCGGACGTTTGGCTCCAGGAATGTCTTCTATCAGGATATTCTTTTCCACGAGGTCTTGTATATCACGTATGGCTGTGTCCTTCGAGCACTTTGCCAATGTCGCCCAAGTCTTTGACGTAATCTTTGCTTCATAGCCGTCAAGAAAGAGATTGAGCATCTGAGTCTGACGCTCGGTCATTGGTACTGCCGATGCCTTCTGCCAGAAGAAACTCTTATTCAGGATTGTGGTGACGATGGTGTCAGCCTCGTCGAGTGCTTCTATCAACTTCTGTAAATACCAAACTAACCACTCTGTAAGGTCGCCATCGCCATGCTGCATCCGCTCCAGAATGTCATAGTAGTGATTCTTGTCTTTGTTAATCTGTGATGAGACATTGTAGAAACGGAACTCGCTCTTTTCTCCACGAGCCAGAAGCATGTCTGAAAGGATGCGGGCCAACCGCCCATTACCATCCTCGAAGGGATGAATGCTTACAAACCAAAAATGAGCGATGGCAGAACGGATGACGCTGCTTACAGGCTCCTCTCCATCAAACCAGGCAAGAAACTTTTCCATCTCCTCTTCTACGCGGTCTGGCGAAGGAGCAATATAGTGAATCTTCTCTCGTCCAAACATTCCGCTGACAATATGCTCCTCGTTTGTGCGGTACTGGCCAATTTCGATCTGACTTCCTTCACTGTAGCCTGTTGGAAAGAAAGCGGCTTGCCAAGCACACAGCTTCTCTTTACTGAGGGTCATGTCATAGTGCTGTACCGCTTCAAGCATTACACCAACAACAGAATCGACATAATGCGATGGCGCGGTATATTTCACGTTCTCAATGCCAAGCTTTCGGGCAATGGAAGAACGAACCTGATCAACGTTCAGCCGTATGCCTTCTATCTCCGAAGAATATACTACATCGTATGTCAGGTTCTCAGCCATTGCACGCAGTTTGCTGTCAAATCCCAACGAACTCAGCCTGCCATAAAGCAAACCCTGCTTACGGAATACTTTTTCCTGAAGGAGTGACACCTCAGAAGCATCCCAGCGGAAGTCCGTCCAATTGTCTCTTTCGTGTATATACATAATGCATTCGTACTTTGTGCGACATAATACAGTAATTAACGTCGCAAATTCTGCGGCAAAGATACTGAAATAATGCCGAATCACCAAACAAAAGCGCAAAATACCGCAGATTATGCGACGTTTTTGACAGGAAAAATGTCAGAAGGCTCTTGATGGCAAACAAAAGGACCTGCCCAATCGGACAGGTCCCTTTGTTAATTATATCAGAGTGATAATTACTCCTCTACGGCTGCCTGGGCAGCGGCTAACGGATGTTGATAATCAGCTACTTACAGGTTTAGTGTAAAGTACTGGCACCTTAAATCCGACACATTCTGCGCGTTTTTACACGCTCGCGACGTGTTTTGGGAGCAGAATTTTCATTTTTATGTTATTATTTCTATTTTTGTTTTACACTAAATTGCTCAACATTACGTCTCACAATCCTTAACTTTCAATGCTTCACTTGCTCCGAAGAAACAGCCTCCAAAGACACGTTCTGCAAACTTTGTTTGCAAAGTTAGCAATTTCTTCTGACTTTACACTCATTTTGCACGTTTTTCTTGCAGAATGTGTCTGTTTTTAATTTAATTTAAGGTATAATGAACACCTAATCTGTCAATTCTTGCTTCAGTTAAAAGAAAAATGATTGGTTTTCTAGTTTAGGTTTAAGTTTAGATGTTCTTATATATATAATAAGGTGTAGTAAACCTGAATCAAAAGATTGAAGGTTTAATCTTTAAGTTTAGTTGTGCATGTATATATACATGAGTAAACCATAAACCTAAACTCAGTTTTTTGATACAATCAGTTGTTTTACACTAAACCTCTTTTCTTTTTACAGAAGATAAACCTCTTCATTCCCTCCCCTTTTCGTTCTCCTTCTCTTTTAACTGAAAATTCAGTTTTCAAAATTATAGACTAGCATAATAATGCCAGCCTTTTCTGCTTTCGTGAGTCGATGAAATTAGGTTGCAAAGGTAACTGTTGTTCCTTCATCTACCCAAGGTGATCCAATGGTATGACTCAAAATCTCCACACCATGCGGGTTGTATTTGGAGCCATAACCTTGTGCTGATGGTCACAACACCTTGTGAAGCAACATAATTTCTAATCACTCCCGAAAGTAGAGAAATCTACAGTAGGGAAATAAAAAACATCGAGATTATGGCAAATCAAGCAACAACCACCTACAAGGTGACAGGCACACGCAAAGCAGTGAACGACCTGTGGAGCACACTCCAAAAGATGGAGGTGAACAGTAAGAACATCTGGCTTTACCAGTTGGCAGAGCACTACGGCATCGACTACGAAACAAAGCAAATCAGTGTTCGTGGTCACATCTATT
>Ga0256404_1000896_pt1 | contig 75842 bp, 63 predicted proteins | sample RumenRJG_01DNA_FD_185990 | JGI IMG/M metagenome (GOLD analysis project Ga0256404, IMG submission 185990) | Bovine rumen microbial communities from Lethbridge, Alberta, Canada - RJG_01 | ecosystem: Host-associated > Mammals > Digestive system > Stomach > Rumen | place: Canada: Alberta | collected...
TGTAAAATTGATGCTGGTTCTTATAGAATCTCATTAAGGTCCCCCTGTCGAATTAATTAGGATATTGTGCCCTGATGGACTTATCTATCTTAGCATGATAAACCTGGGGCCTTAATGATTTTCAAGGAACATTTCCGCGACCCAAAAATCTGGAAAAAAGACGGAAAATTCTACATGGTCTGCGTGATAAAACAGCTTGATAACTGCGGCGCAATGGTAATTTTTGAATCAAAAAATGCAAAAAAATGGACTTTCAAAGGAATTTTAAATTCAAGCAGAAATGATTTTAGCGGAATGTGGGAATGTCCTGACATCCTAAACCTTGACGGAAGAGATTTTCTAATTTTTTCTCCGCAAGAAATGAAAGCCGACTACAACGCAGGATTCCACGAAGGAAACAACAGTGTTTACGCAACAGGAATTCTTGATTATAAGAAATTTAAATTTTTTCCCGACATAAGAGCCGAAAACAGATGTTTTGCCGCTCAAATTGACTACGGAATTGATTTTTATGCACCACAAACAACAAAACTTTCAGACGGAAGAACAATTTTAATCGCGTGGATGCAATCCTGGGAATCTTACATTACGCCAGAAAATTATTTATGGTCTGGAATGATGACAATTCCCCGCGAACTTTCGTTCAAAAATAACCGGTTGTATCAAAATCCAATCCGCGAGCTTGAAACTTTAAAAACCGATGAGCAAAATTCAGAAATTCAACCTGAAAAAAAAGAAAAAATTCTGAACCAACAAGAACGCCTCTTTGAATTGGAATTTTCAGTTTCTCAACAAACTTCTGGAACAATAAAAATCATTTTAGGAAATACAGAAGATGAATATGTTCTCGTAAAAATCGATTTATTTGAGCAAAGCATTTATTTTGACCGTTCAAAATCGCAGACTCCCGGAAAAATTTTTGCAAGAAAAGCAAAACTTCCACCAAAAGAAGAAAATACAAAATTCCGAATCATTGGTGACACTTGTTCGTTAGAAATATTTATCGATGACGGAAAAATGGTTTTCACAAATGCATTCTTTCTTTCTCAAATAAAAACAGATTTGCTCATAAGAAATGAAACTTCTCAAAAAATAAACTGCAAAACCTGGAAACTCCAGAAGGAGAAAATATGAAAAGCCAAAAAGAATTTGACGTAATCGCATTAGGAGAACTTTTAATAGATTTTACTCAAAATGGAATCAGCAACTGCGGAAACTGGCTCATGGAAGCGAATCCAGGCGGAGCTCCGTGCAATGTTCTTGCAATGCTTTCAAAACTCGGACACAAAACAAGTTTTATCGGGCAAGTTGGAAACGATATGTTCGGAAAAATGCTAAAAGAACGAGTTTCTTCAATTGGAATTGATGTTCAAAATCTTGTTTTTTCAGATGAATACAACACAACTTTGGCATTTGTTCATACAGCACCAGACGGCGACCGCGATTTTTCATTCTATCGAAAAACTGGAGCAGACGCATTTCTTTCAAAAGATAAGATAAATGCCGAATTAATAAAAAATACAAAAATTCTTCATTACGGAAGCCTTTCAATGACAAATAAAACCGTAAATGAAGCCACAGAATTCGCCCTTCAAACTGCAAAAGAAAACGGAATTCTGCTTTCTTTCGACCCAAATCTAAGAAAACCGCTTTGGAATTCAATTGAAGAGGCAAAAGAACGAATTTGGTACGGAATTTCAATGTGCGACATTCTCAAAATAGCAGAAGAAGAATTGGAATTAATCAGTGGCGAATCAAACATTGAAAAAGGAATTGCAAAAATCCGGCAAAAATATCCAATTCCATTAATAACCGTTACAAAAGGCAAACATGGAAGCGACAGTTTTTATGCAGACGGCAACACAGAACTAAAGATGAGCGTTCCAACATTTTCAAATGTAAAAACCATCGACACAACTGGTGCCGGAGACACATTCTGCGCCTGCATCCTCCATGAAATCCTCGAAAACGGCTACAAAAACTTTACCCAAAACCGCCTAACCAAAATGCTGACATTCGCAAACGCCGCCGCCAGCCTAATCACAACCAAAAAAGGCGCCCTCTGCGTAATGGCAAACAAACAAGAAATTGAAGAGTTGATGGATTCGGCAAAATAGATTTTATTAATTTTACAAGAATAAAAAGTCCTAATACATTTTTCTATTAGGACTTTTCTTATTTTTATATTGTCAATAAATCTTTATATCATAGTAAAAAATAAATTGACAGGTAGATTATGTTGAGTGAACAAATAAAAAAATTAAGAATGAACAAAAATTTAAGTCAGGTTGATTTAGCAAAAAAAACTTTGAGTTACAAAACAAAGTATTTCTAATTGGGAAAATGAAAATATTATGCCTTCAATTGATATGTTGATAAAAATTGCAGATTTATTTGGAGTAACAACAGATTATCTTTTAGGACTTTCAGAAAAACATACTTTAAATACAGAAAAATTTACAGAATTACAGATTACCCACATCCAGACAATTATAAATGATATTTTAGAATCTCAAAGAACTTCCTAAAATTCAGATTTAATTATCCATTTCAAATATTTTATATCGTCACTACTTTTCCAATTTGCTTAAAAAAAAGTGGTCATTGAGTTAAGTCGAAATGACCACTTTTTTTAGTATTCAAATAAAGCATTTATCTTGTGATGGTTTCAACAAGCTCAACCATCACGCAACACATTTTTTACAATGCTGAAACACCCTGAGAATTCTCGATTTCATAACCGGTCATTTCTTCAATAACTTTGTCAGGGTAACCAAGTTTTTTAGCTTCAACATATAATTCTTGAGTAAGTTCGGCTGTTCCATTTTCAGAAAGTTCAGCACCTTCTTTTATCATCTGGAACATATCTTCCATATCAACAAGATTCATAAGTTTGTTCAAGAACCATTCGTCTATCATTGTAACTTTATGAATTTCGTCCACAGTCATAATTCCACGTTTCAAAGCCTGGAAAATTGCAAACAGACGCTGGTCTGTACATTGACCAACTCGTTCGATAATTTTTTCATCAGGTTCTTCCTCAAACTTTTTAAGATTCAAGGAAGTTACTCCAATTTCCGCACCACGAGCAGCTTTCATCAACGCTTCCTCAAAAGTACGTCCAATTGCCATAACTTCGCCAGTCGCCTTCATCTGAGTTCCCAATTTTCTAGCCGCATAAACGAATTTATCAAACGGGAACTTTGGCATTTTTACAACAACATAATCCAAAACCGGCTCAAAACAAGCTGAAGTTTTCTTTGTTACTGAGTTTGGAATTTCATCAAGATTATAGCCAATTGCAATTAAAGTAGCTATTTTAGCAATCGGATAGCCAGTTGCTTTAGAAGCCAAAGCCGAAGAACGTGAAACACGTGGATTTACTTCAATTACAGCATATTCAAAAGATTCTGGATTCAAAGCAAACTGACAGTTACAACCACCTTCCATTCCAAGAGAAGAAATTATATTCAACGAAGCCGTTCTCAGCATCTGATATTCTTTATCAGAAAGAGTTACAGCCGGCGCAATTACAATTGAATCTCCAGTATGAACTCCAACCGGATCAAAGTTTTCCATTGAACAAACAGTCAAAACATTTCCACTGTGGTCACGAACAACTTCAAACTCAATTTCTTTCCAACCAGAAATACATTTTTCAACAAGAATCTGATGAATCGGTGAACGATGCAATCCATTGTGTGCAATTTCATTAAATTCTTCTTCATTAGTTGCAATACCACCGCCAGTTCCACCAAGAGTAAATGCTGGACGAATAATTGCAGGAAATCCAATTACATTTTTTACAAAATCCAAAGCATCTTCATAAGTTGTTACAACTTTAGAAGGAATACAAGGTTCCCCAATAGATTCCATTGTATCCTTGAACATCTGGCGGTCTTCTGCCTTATCAATTGTTTCCGGTTTTGCTCCAAGAAGGCGAACATTATGTTCCTTTAAAAATCCTGATTTTGCCAATTCCATACACAAAGTCAATCCAGTCTGGCCACCAAGAGAAGAAAGAATTGAGTCCGGTTTTTCTTTTTCAATAATCCTTTCAATAACTTCTGGAATCAAAGGTTCAATATAAATATGATCAGCCATTGCATGGTCAGTCATCAAAGTTGCCGGATTTGAATTTACAAGTACAACTTCAAGACCTTGTTCTTTTAAAGCTTTACAAGCCTGGCTTCCTGCATAGTCAAATTCCGCAGCCTGACCAATAATAATCGGACCAGAACCAATAACCATTACTTTGTGAATATCTTTATTAAGTGGCATATTTACCTTCCTAAATTTTTAAGCTTTAGCTTTTGTCGCTTTGATTGTAGAAGCAAAATAAGAAATTGCATCAACTCTTTCATATTCTGATTTGAAATTCTTAAAATAATCATGATTATTAATGAGCTTTACAAATTCATCGAACAAAAAGTTTGCATCAAGCGGACCTGAACAAGCTTCCGGGTGAAACTGAACACTGAACGCAGGAATTTTTGTATAAGTCAAACCCTCGCAAGTTCCATCATTAGTATTAACAAAACTTTGAATAGTTCCTTCCGGCAAGCAATCATTTTTTACAGCATAGCCATGATTCTGCGAAGTAATATAAACGCGACCAGTTTTTGTATATTTTACAGGTTGATTTGCACCACGGTGACCATATTTCAATTTCATCGTTTGAGCACCATTAGCCAAAGCCAAAAGCTGATGTCCTAAACAAATTCCAAAAATTGGAATTCCAGTTTTAAGAAGTTTTTTAATTTCCTCAATTATTCCAACATTTTCAGCAGGATCTCCAGGCCCATTGCTAAGCATAACACCATCAGGATTCAAAGCCATAATCTGCTGTGCAGTATATGAGCAAGGAACTGTAACAACTTCAAGACCACGCTTTAAAAGTTCACGGCGGATATTAGCTTTTGCACCAAAATCCCAAAGAACAACTTTTTTGCCTTTTCCGGCTTTCATCGCTTCTTTTTCATCATTTATTTTAGTTCCGTCAGCAGTTACTGGAACAAAACGATATTTTGCACTTTCAGAAAAAACCACATCCGCAGGTTCTTCAACACCAGTTGCGCTTCCTGTTACAGATTCAACAGCTTTTTTAATTTTGTATGATTTTATTTTTTCAAGAAGAACTGCTTTTTTCTTTTCATCCTTTAACGCTGCAAAAGCTTCCAACGCATCTTTGCTGTTTCCGCTTATAAGCATACCGTTCATAACGCCAACTTCGCGCAGAATCTTTGTAAGCTTACGAGTATCAATATCATAAAGACCAATAATATTTTGTGATTTTAAATAAGAATCTATATCGCCACCACAGCGGAAATTTGAAGGTTCCTCGCACCACTGACGAACAATATAGCCACGAAGATTACATTTTGAACTTTCATAATCCTGCTTTATATCGCCGTAATTTCCAATCAGTGGAAAAGTCTGTGTAACAATTTGACCGTAATAACTAGGATCAGTAAGAGTTTCCAGGTAACCATTCATACCTGTTGTAAAAACTGTTTCGCCGATTATTATTCCTTCAGCGCCAAATGCCCTTCCTTCAAAAACCAGTCCATTTGCCAGGACCAAACATGCTTTAGTATCCATACTAAAATGTCATTATATCAAATCTTATCTATTATGGGAATGGGGATTAAATATTGAGTTTTTTATAAAAATAAATAGAAGCGTAGCGCGAGCCCACCATCTGGAGCAAATTGAAAATATACTGAAAGCGTTTTTTCACAAATTATAAAAACTCAACATTCAACTTAATCAAAATTTAAAGAAACTACAAAAATCCAGGCAAAAATTAAACATGTCAAAATTTTCAATCCAGTTCCAAACAAAAAACCTTTCAATGTTCCCAAAGCCGCTTTAAAAACTCTCTTCATATTGGAAGAATCAAAAATCAATTCACCAACAAAAGCTCCTGCAAAAGGACCTAAAATAATTCCTAAAGGTCCCATAAAAAATCCAGCAACCAGACCAACAACAGAACCAACAGTTCCATATTTACTTCCACCAGATTTCTTTGTCATAAGAGCAGGAAAAACATTATCCGCAACAGTCACAAGAATAGCCACAACTCCAGACACTACAAGAGCCAAAACAGAAATTTCCGAATATTCCGAAAAAAAAAGCCACAAGTAATCCTGCCCAAGCAAAAGGAACTCCAGGCAAAACAGGAACAACAGTACCAACCGTTCCAACTAAAATCAGCACCGCAGAAACAATAATAAAAACAATATCAATATTCATAAAAACTTTCCTAAAAAAAGGATAAAACCTAAGAAGAATATTTTCAACAAACTTTTTTGGGCGCAAATAAAAACCGTAAACCAGCTTTTCAGTGTTGGCATTGTTTGCAAGCAAACAACGGCTACGCCGCACTTACAATCTGGCGCAAGATTCTTTTTCATCGCTGTTATTCAAAAAAAAATAAATTCCTTTTTATTCTAACCAATCATTTTTTTTGAACTAATAATCGTTCGTTGTTAAAAATTCATACAAACGTAAGTTTATTAAATTTATAACTTCCGTTCGTTTGTTTAAAGTTTCACGTGAAACAATTTTTATTATAGCAAAATATTTTATAAAGTTTATTCATAAAAAAAGTATTGTTCCACGTGAAACATAAAAAACACGCGTCAACTAAAATAATAACAGTAATAAAGTTTCACGTGGAACATTATTAAGAAACAAAGATTCTTTATTAGAAAAAATACATTTGGCTTTGAAATTTAAAATTGCATCAAAAATCGAAAGTTTATCTTAATTGATTTTTTCTTTTAATATAAAAAAAATACAACTACTTTCTTATTTGATAAAATCTATAAATATTAAAATGTTTCACGTGAAACAAAAAATATTAGAAATAAAATTTAAACACAACTTATCCACAAAAAGTGGATAAAAAGTGGATAAGTCAATATTCTTGTTAAAAAAGAAAAGGCCAGTTTTTCAACTGACCTTTTGCCTGATGTATAAGTATTTCCCTAGTTTATAACTACTACCCTTTTTTACTATAGTATAAAATGTATATTTTGTCATTAAAAAATATACATTTTATATATAATTTATATACTTTCTTAAAATAAAACTCATAATTCTTTATAATATAAAGAATTAATTTTCATTTCTAGGAACTTTATCAAATCCGACCAAAAAATCTGGATCTGAAATTCTTACAACCTTAACTCCTGTTGATTGATTTCCTTGCTGAGTGATAGTTTCCGCTTGAACTCTTAATGTTTTTCCCTGGCTTGTCATACATACTATTTCATCTTTATCTGAAACTGCAAGAATTCCAACTATTTCTCCGCGCTCCTCAGTTTTTCCAAAAATCTTTTGTCCACCAGTTCCGCGCCCATGAGGATTGAAGTTTTCAAATTTAACACGCTTTCCATATCCTTTTTCTGTAAGTAAAAGGATGCTGTCATTCGGTTCAATTTTTATTGCTCCAGAAATTTCGTCACCTTCAGAAAGCTTCATTCCTTTTATACCGCTACTAGCCCTTCCCATGCAGCGGACATCTTTTTCGCTAAAGCGCAAAGCCTTTCCACGTCTAGTAACAAGAAGAACTTCTGACTCTCCATCTGTTGGAATTGCACTTATAAGTTTATCACCATCGCGCAATTTAAGACCGATAATTCCTCTTGTTTTTGCATTAGAAAATTCTGAAGTCTGAACTTTTTTTACAATTCCATTTGCTGTTGTCATGAACAAATACTGGTCTTCCCGGAATTCACGCAAAGTTACAACAGTTGTAATTTCTTCATCAGCACCGATGGCAATCAAACTTTTTATATTTGTTCCACGGGCATTTTTAGAAGATTCTGGAATTTCATGAACTTTTATCCAATATGCTTTTCCAATATTTGTTACAAATAAAATGTGGTCGTGTGTTGAACCAATAAAAAGCTGACTTACATAATCATCTTCAACAAGAGAAGCACTGTTACTTCCAGTTCCTCCCCTACTCTGCTTTTTATACTGAGTTACAGAAATTCGTTTCATATAACCAAGTTTAGAAATCATGACAACCATGTCTTCTTCCTTAATCATATCTTCAACATTTATCTGTTCAACTTCATCTGCAACAATATCTGTTCGGCGCTCGTCACCATATTTTTCTGCAAGAGCCTGAGTTTCATTTTTTATTGTTTCAAGAATTTTATTGTGATCATCCAAAAGTCCCTGCAAATAATCAATAAGAGCCTGAAGTTCTTTTATTTCTTTTTGCAAATCTTCAATCTGAAGATGAGTGAGTCTTTTGAGCTGCATATCAACAATTGCCTGTGCCTGCTCATCATCAAAATTAAAACGCTTTTCAAGGGCAAGTTTTGCAATTTCTGTTGTTTCACTTCCACGAATGATTTTGATTACTTCATCAATATTATTAATTGCCGTAATCAATGCTTCCAAAATGTGCATTCTGTGTTTTGCAACTTTTAAATCATAAATTGTGCGACGGGTAATTACCTCGTCACGATGTTTTACAAAATGGAAAATAAGTTGTTTTAATGTAAGAATTTCAGGCTTTAAATAAGTCTGTGGCAAAGTAAGATAACCTGGTTCGTTATAACGCGGTTCACCTTCTTTTTCCTGTGGAACAAGAGCTAGATTTATAACACCAAAATTTGACTGTAAATCAGTTTTTGCAAAAAGCTGGTTCAGAACAAGTTTTGTAATTGCACCTTTTTTCAAATCAACTACAAGACGCATTCCTGTTCGGTCAGAAGATTCATCATTTGCTCCAACAATTCCATCAATTTGCTTATCACGAACAAGTTCTTTTATACGACGAATAATATTTGTTGTGTTAATTCCATAAGGAACTTCTGTGAATACAATTGATTCTCTTCCATGCTTATCAGTTTCAATTGTAAATTTTGAACGGATTGTAATTTTTCCACGTCCAGTCTTGTAGGCTTTTTTTATTCCTTCACGGCCATAAATAATTCCACCTGTTGGAAAGTCCGGACCTTTTATATATTTCATCAATTCGTCAATTGAAATTTCAGGATTATCGATATAAGCACAAATTGCAGCCGCAACTTCACGAAGATTATGTGTTGGCATATTTGTTGCCATACCAACTGCAATTCCTGTTGTACCATTACAAAGAAGAAAAGGAAAAGCACCTGGAAGAACAGAAGGTTCTTTTGTTGTGTCATCAAAGTTTGCCACCATATCCACGGTGTTTTTAGAAATATCAGCAACCATTTCTTCTGTGATTTTAGACATTTTTGCTTCAGTATATCGGTAAGCTGCTGCTGGATCTCCCGCAATTGTACCAAAGTTTCCCTGAGGAGTTACAGTTGTATATCTTTGCGCAAAATCTTGTCCAAGACGAACAAGCGCATCATAAACAGAAGCATCTCCATGCGGATGATAATGACCAAGAACTTCACCAACAATTGTAGCGCACTTTTTTGTTTTTCCGCCGGAAGCAAGATGCAGAGTGTCCATTGCATACATAATTCTTCGGTGAACAGGTTTTAATCCGTCCCGAACATCTGGTAATGCACGCTGTACAATTACCGACATGGAATAATCGATATATGCTTTTTTTACTTCTTCTTCAATTGGAATTTTTATTAAAGTTCCGCCTTCTGATGTTTTTGTCTGTTCTAACATTTATAATTTCCGTTTATTGGTCATTGAGCTTGCCGAAATGACCTTTTTATTTTTTAAGAAGTGGTTTCGACAAGCTTAACCACCAAAATATCTTAAATATCCAAATTAGCGTAGCTTGAATTAGTTTCTATAAACTGACGGCGAGGTTCTACTTCTTCACCCATACAAACACTAAAAATCTTGTCAGCAGCAATTGCATCTGGAATTGTTACAACTCTCATGTGTCTGTGGGCTGGATCCATTGTTGTATCCCAAAGCTGTTTTCCATCCATTTCACCAAGACCTTTGTAACGTTGAACATCTGCTTTACTGCGGTTTTCACCAAGTTCCATAAGAGCACTATCACGTTCCTGTTCTGAATAACAGTAAACAGGTTCTTTTTTTCCAAGTTGGACTTTAAAAAGCGGTGGCATTGCAAGATAAACATATCCGTTTTCAATAAGTTGTGGCATATATCTAAAGAAGAACGTTAAAAGCAAAGTTCTAATGTGAGAACCGTCAACATCGGCATCTGCCATAATTATAATTTTATGATAGCGAAGTTTTTCTATATTGAAATCTTTTCCAAAACCTGCACCTAAAGTAGCAATTACTGGCTCAAGTTTATCATTGTTCATAACTTTTTCTGGACGAACCTTTTCAACATTCAGCATTTTTCCCCAAAGCGGCAAGATTGCCTGAGTTTTTGGATCGCGTCCTTTTTTTGCAGAACCACCCGCAGAATCTCCTTCGACAATGTAAACTTCGCACTGAGTTGGATCTTTTAAAGAACAGTCTGAAAGTTTTTCAGGAAGTCCAAATCCATCTGACATTGTTTTTTTGCGACTTGCATCTTTTGCTTTTCGGGCTGCAATTCTGGCAGTAGCCTCGTTGATTGACTTTTCAAGAACTGCTTCCAGAACTTTTGGATTTTGCTCAAAAAATATTGTAAGTTTTTCTTTTACTAAAGAATCAACAATTGTTCGTACTTCTGTATTTCCAAGTTTTTCTTTTGTCTGACCTTCGAATTCAGGTTCAGGTACTTTCATAGAAAGAACAACTACAATTCCAGAACGAACATCATCTCCAGTAAGTTTTTCATCCTTATCAATTCGTTTTTTAAGTTTTTCATTTGAATCAAGAGCTTTGTTTAGAACAAAAGTCAATGCGGACTTAAATCCTTCAAGATGAGTTCCACCATCACGAGTGTTAATATCGTTTACATAAGTATTTATATTTTCATCAAATCCATCGTTATATTGAAAAGCAAGCTCAGTAACAACATCATCTTTTTCGCCAGTAATATAAATTGGTTCAGAAGGAAGATAAAATTTGCTGTGCTTTGCTTCATTCATTTCTTTTACGTAATGAACAATTCCACCTTCGTATTTAAGAATCTCTTCTTTTGGATTTTCAAGACGTTCATCGCGAAAAACAATTGTTATTCCACTGTTCAAAAAAGCCAGTTCGCGTAAACGTTTCTTTAAAACATCGTAATCGTGAACAGTTGTTTCTGTAAAAATTGTAGCATCCGGCTTCCAACGAATTGTTGTTCCGTGAATAGAAGAATCAATATCTCCTATTTTTTCAACTTTTGTAGTCGGAACTCCTCGTGCATATTTTTGCTGATAAATATGACCATCGCGTTTTACTGTTGCTTCCATCCAAACAGAAAGTGCATTTACACAGGAAACACCAACGCCGTGCAAACCTCCGGAAACTTTGTAAGAACCTTTATCAAATTTTCCACCAGCATGAAGCCGAGTAAGAACAAGTTCCAAAGCAGAAATATGTTCAGTCGGGTGAATATCAACAGGAATTCCGCGTCCATTATCTTCTACGCGAACAACATCATCTTTTTCAAGAGCAACAACAACTTTATCACAATAACCTGCCATTGCTTCATCAATAGAATTGTCAACAGTTTCATAAACAAGATGATGAAGACCTCTTGGACCTGTAGAACCAATGTACATTCCAGGGCGTTTTCTTACAGCTTCAAGTCCTTTTAAAACTTGAATATTACTTGCACCATATTCTGCAGCCATTATTTTTTCCTTGATTTTATATGATTTTTCGGAAATTTATATTCATGAAATTGAATATTATATTATAGAAATAACTTATTTAAAATATACTTTGATTGATTAAAAAAGTAAAGGCAGTTTATAATCAGAAGCTATGAGCGAACAGAATTATAAAGAAATTTGGCCTTTTGTAATGGAACAAATCCACGAAGAATATAAAAATAATGGCCAGGAAAATGAATTTGTACTTTGGTATAAAATGGAATATCTTGAAGATACTTTAGACACAATAACAGTTTCTGTTCCATCGGAATTTTTGTGGCAAAGAATGATTTCAAAAGGAAATATTAAAAAAGTTGAAAATAAAATATGTGAAATTACCGGGCGCACAAAAATAAATCTTATCCCAAAATTTAATTCACTGACAATTCAGCCAACTTCTTCAAATTCAAATGCATCATCTGAAGAAGAAAAAATTGAAAAAAATCCATCTGAATCAAAAAGAATCGAACCTCAAATTCAAAAAGAAGCATTAAAAACAAAAAATACAAATTCAACATTGAATCCAAATTTTACTTTTGAAAACTTTGTAACTGGCGAAGAAATCGGAAGTAAATTTGCCTACAACGTTTGTTACGCAGCTTCTCTTGCTCCTGGTGAAAAAACAAATCCAATTCTTATTTATGGAGGAGTTGGACTTGGAAAAACTCATCTGATGCAGGCAATTGGAAACGAAATTTTAAAAAATAGTCCAGAACCAAAGAAAATTTGCTTTATCCAGACTGAAAGTTTTTTAAATGAATTTTCTTCTTCTATAATTAATAAGACAACTGAAAAATTCAAAAGAAAATATAGAAATCTTGATGTATTTTTGCTGGATGATATTCATTTTTTAAATGGAAAAAGCGGACTTCAGGAAGAATTATTTTATGTTTTTGAAGCATTGCACAAGAAAAAAGCCCAGATGGTTTTTACTTGCGACCGACCTTTGAACGAAATTGGAAATATGGCAGAACGCCTTGTAAGTCGCCTTGGAAGTGGTGCTTGTCTGGATTTGCATATTCCAAATTTCGACACAAGAAAAGCAATTATCCATAAAAAACTAGAAAATAAAGATAAAGCTCTACCAGAAGAAATCATTGATTATATTGCTAAAACTGTGGAAACAAATATTAGGGATCTTGAAGCAGCTTTAACAAAAATTATCATGTATACAGAATTTGTAAGTCCTAACATAACTCTTGAAATTGTTCAGCAGCAGCTTTCAAATCTTTATGCGGCACCAGGAACAGGAAATGTTTCAATAGAAAATATTCAAAAAGTTGTTGCAGAAGCTTACAACATAAAAGTTGAAGAACTAAAAGGAAAAAGAAGAGATAAAAAATACATCATTCCTAGATTTATAGCTGTGTACATTACACGCGAAATGACAGAATATGCTTATACAGAAATCGGAAATGAATTTGGAGGCCGCGACCATACTTCAATAATGAACGGATATAACAAAATTGTTGAAAAAATAAATTCAGATCCTTCTCTTTTGCATAAAATAAAAAATTTGATGGAGGAAGTAAAAAAATACAGCAAATAGGTATATATTATGTTAAAATGCTGTGGATAACTTGTTTATAATAAAAAAAATAAAGTAAAATTGTGAATAAGTTAGTTTAAAGTGAATAAGATTGTCTTAGTTATGAACAATGTAATTTCTTTATTTGTAAAAAGATAATTAACTTTTCCACTTTAAACGCATACTTATTATTAAATTTACTAAATTTATATAAATTTAATAAATTCTAAACATGTGAACAAAAGGAGACTATATGAAATTCACGTTTGACAGAGAAGCAATGATAAAAGAAATTTCCATTGCTCAGGAAATTATTACAAATAAAAGTCCTATTTCTATACTTTCAAATATACTTTTGATTGCAAAAGATAATACATTGACTATAAAAGCTTCAGATACTTCTGTAAATTTTATTACAAACATTCCAGTTGATGTAATAGAAGAAGGAAGCACAACTATTTTCTGTGACAAATTCAGCAATATTTTATCTTCTTTGCCAGCAGGAGAAATTGAATTTGAACAGCAAGATATAAAAGTAACAATTAAACCTGTTTCAAAAAAAGTAAAATTCCAGTTAAAAAGTATTGCCAGCGAAAAATTCGCAGAAATTCCTGAAGCTAATAATGTTCCTTTCTTTGAAATGCCTTCAAAAGATTTAAAGGAAATGATTCAGCATACAATTTTTTCTGTTTCAGAAGATCAGAACAGATATTTTATGACAGGTGTTTATTTCACTAAAAAAGAAAATAAATTTGTAACAGTTTCAACAGATGCAAGACGACTTTCTTATGCAGAAAAAGATTTGCCGGCTGGAGTTAATTTTGAACCATCTATTGTTCCAACAAAAATTTTAAAATGTATCTTAAAAAATGCACCGGAAGAAGGAAATATTCAACTTGCAATTGTTGATAAACTTATTTTTGTAAGATTTGGAAGCTACGAATTTTCTTCAAAACTTTTGGAAGGACAATTCCCTAATTATCAGAAAGTAATCCCAGAAAAACAGAATTCTTATTTTGCTGTAAATAAGGCAGATCTTGAATCAGCTTTACGTCGCATTGAAATTATGATTGATAAAAAAGTAAACCGTGTTTTGTTCAAGATTGGTTCTGGAACTTTAACATTAACTTCTCCTGAATCAGAAATAGGTACAGCAGATGAAGAAATTCCGTGTCAATATGAAGGAAATGAAATCACAATTGCATTGAACAGCAGATATGTTTCTGAGCCATTAAAAAATATCAGCACAGAAAATGTTGTTTTTGAATTTACAGAAGTGATGAAAGCTATTACGTTGCGTCCAGAGCCAGCTGCTGATTTCTTTCATATCATAATGCCAATGAATTTGAACGGCTAGTAAATGCCATTTCTTTCTCTTTCATTAGTAAATTTTCGCAATTTAAAAAACGACAAAATAAATCTTTTTGCAAAGGAAGTTTATTTTGTCGGCGAAAATGGTCAAGGAAAAAGCAATCTTCTTGAATCTCTTTATTATTCTGCTTATGGTTCATCTTTTAGAACGCATGTTGATTCGCAGATTATTAAGGAAGGTGAACAGAATTTTTCAATTAATTCATTATATACTAATGAAAAGGAAAGCACTCAAAATATAAAGATTATTTATGATAAAGGTAAAAAAATAATTGAAAAAAATTCAAAGCGCATAAAAGACCGAAAAGAACTTGTCAATACTATTCCATGCGTTATTTTTTGCCATGATGATATGCGTTTTGCAACTGGAGAACCAGAATTTCGGCGATTTTTTTTGGATCAGTCATTAACAATGTATGATGAACTTTATATTGATGATCTTAGAAATTACCGAAAAATTTTAAAGACAAGAAATTTGCTTTTAAAAGAATGTAAATATGATATGCTGGATATTTATGATTATCAGCTGGCTCAAAAAGGTTTGGAAATTCAACTAAAAAGAAAAAAACTTGTTTTTCAGTTCAATGAAATCTTTGGAAAACTTTATGAACAGATTTCTGGAATTGAAAATGTTATGATTTCTTATATTCCAAGTTGGAAAGAAATAAAAGATGAAGTTGGAACAAAATTTCCTTCTGTAAGTGATATTACAGAGCTTCTTAAAAATAAAAGAGATCAGGATAAAATTATGCAGACTACCCTATCCGGTCCTCATAGAGATAAAATTGTTTTTGTAAAAGACGGAAAACAGTTTGTTCCGACAGCTTCAACAGGACAATGTAGACTTGTTTCTTTACTTTTAAGAGTTGCCCAATCTGTTTATTATACAAGATTAACAGGAATAAAACCTGTTCTTTTGATGGATGATGTAATGCTGGAACTAGATCCTGAAAAAAGACAGAAAATTACAGCTCTTCTTCCTGAATATGATCAACTTTTTTGTACTTTTTTGCCGGGCGAACCTTATGAAAAATATATGAAAGAAAGTACAAAAATTTATAAAATAAAAAGCGGAGAATGGTATGAGGAATGAAATAATTGATTGTTCAGAAATGTTAAGCAAAACTTTTGATTGCATTGAAAAATCAACTTTAGAGCGAAACAATAAATTTTATTCTTCATGGAAATCTGTTGTAACAAAAATAAATCGTATGGGTGACAAAGAATTTGGTCAAAAATTATATGATCATAGTTCGATTGTTGATATAAAAAATGGAACATTGCTTGTTGAAACTGATCATCCAGGTTGGTCTCAGATGATGCAGTTTTATTCAAAATTTATTATCAATGGATTAAAAATGTATATTCCAGAAATGGAAATAAAAAGTATCGTTTTTAGAACAAAAGGAAGCAATGCAATTTTAAATTCAATTGACTATAATTCTGAATTTAATAAAGAAAATAAAAAAATGGCAGAAAAATACGAAAAAGAAAATGAATTTCTTAATAAATATAAAAAATCAGACGAAACTAAAAAGACGGAAAGTAATGAACTTCCTGAAGATTTAAAGTCAATGTTTGATACTATAAGACAAACTATGTTGACCAAAAATAGAAATAATTGATATATTAGTTTACTACATTTTGATATTTTATAATTCGCATAAAATATACGGATTTTATTTATAAAGAAGGAGCATTGTACCTATGTTACGTACATACCAACCAAGCAAAGTTAAACGCAATAGAAAATTTGGTTTCAGAGCTAGAATGGCTACTAAAGGTGGACGCAAGGTTCTTGCACGTCGTCGTGCTAAGGGTCGAGCAAAACTTTCAATTTCTGATGAAAAGAAGCCATACTGATTTTATTAGGGATGGAAACAGAGTTAGTCAAAACAGGATTTTTTAAACGTGAGGAACGAATAAAAAATCCTGCTGATTTTAAAACACTGTTTAAAAAAGGAAACAGAGCTAACATTTCTGGTGCCAAAATTTTTTTTAAAGAAAATGGAACAGAGATAAATAGAGTTGCTTTTCCTTTGCCTCGCGGTTATGGTAATGCAGTAAAAAGAAATTTGTCTAAACGTTACAGCCGCGAAGCCTATCGTTTTTTTAAAACACATCTGAACACCGGGTATGATATTTTAATACTTGTTTATCCTGGAAATGACTCGTTCAGCACGCGATGTGTTCAATTTCGTACATTGTTTCAAAAGGCAGGATTAATTAAAGAATGAAAAATTTTTTTATAAAATTTTTCTGTTTTTTTATCCGATTTTATCAAAAATATATTTCGCCTTTGCACCCTCGTTGTTGCAGATTCACACCGTCGTGCTCTCAATACGCTTTGGAAGCAATTCAAAAATATGGTTCTGGTAAAGGAACTTTTCTAGCAATAAAACGAATATTACGTTGTAATCCTTTTTTCAAAGGTGGTTATGATCCTGTTCCATGATTTTAAGGAAAAGGTTTCATTCTAAAAACTGCCTGAGGAGAATTTTTCATGAATAAAAACACAATTATTGCAATTGTTCTTTCTACAGTTGTTGTTGTGGCTTCTATTATTTTACAGTCACGTTTTATGCCAAAAACTCCAGCTAAACCTGAAAATCAAGTTACTGAAAATGTTGTTGCAGATTCAGAAAAAAATGCTGAAGAAGTTTCAGAGGAAATAAAAAATTTTGGTGTAAAATCTGTTAATGAAGTTACAGAAGAAAAGCAGATTACTGTAAAAACATCAAAAACTGAAGTTGTTCTTACTAATAAAGGCGGAGATATTGTCAGCTATAAATTAACTGATCATATCGATGTTGATACAAAAGACGGCGTTCAGATGGTTGATAATGTTTCTGATTTCAATAGAGCTTGCGCGGTGGCTTTAAGTTCAAAATACAATGCAAAAATTGTAAATGACCTTTTTAGTTTTTCGCAGCCGGATGAAAAAACTTATTTGTTCACAAAGAATTTTGTTGTAACAGATGAAGATGGCAAAAATCATAAAGTTACTTTTGGAAAAAGATACACTTTTGAAGATGATTATATGTTCAAACTCGAAATTTTGTTTCATTCTGATGATGAGACAGAATTTGTCTATACTTTAAGGACATCTCCGCAGATTGGACCTCATTTTAATCCAAAGCTGAACAGATATGAAAATCGTCAGTTTATTTCATTTAATGGAAACAAGGCAAAAAGACAGATTATTGGCAGTAAGCCTGAATTCAAGTTGTACAACAAAGATTATTTATGGAATGGAATTGGCGGAAAATATTTTGAAGAGATTTTGATTCCGGAAAATGCTTCTTCAATGGATTATTCTTATTATTCAAATATTGTTGAAGTAAATAATTATGCAAATGCTCAGGCAATTGTTGTAAGAAAACCTGTAAAATCAACAGACGTAAAAGATACATATTATATGTACTTTGGTCCAAGAAATGAAAAAGATTTAAAAATCTATAATTCTGCAGAAAAAAATGTCTGGAATTTGAGTGGACTTAGACTTACAGAAAGCTTGAATTCAAATGGCTGGCTTGGTTGGCTTGAAACAATTTTAAAATGGATTATGGAAGTTATTAATAAAGTTGTTCATAACTGGGGTGTTTCTATCATCATTATGACAATTTTGATTAAACTTGCAATGTTCCCGGTTACAAAGAAACAGTCAATGTCTACGTTAAAAATGCAGGAAATTCAGCCTAAAGTTCAGGCTGTTCAGAATAAATATAAAGATAATCCACAGAGAATGCAGCAGGAGATGGCAAAAGTTTATCAGGAAGTTGGTTATAATCCTATGAGCGGTTGCCTTCCGATGATAGTTCAGTTCCTTATTTTGTGGTCAATGTATAACTTGTTCAATAATTATTTTGAATTCCGAGGTTCAAGTTTTATTCCACATTGGATTGAAGATCTTTCTTCTGGAGATAGTCTTTATGTATTTAAATTTAATATACCATTCTTTGGAAATCATTTGAGAATTTTGCCATTTATTTATCTTGCTTCACAATTGTTCTTTGGAAAAATTACAAATATGGGAGGAACTGCTGGTGCAACAGGTTCTTCTCAGGCTCAGATGAAGATGATGATGTATGGTATGCCAATTTTATTCTTTGTTTTGTTTTATAATGCTCCGTCTGGATTGCTGCTTTATTGGACAGTCAGCAATATTTTCCAGATGATTCAGCAGATAATTATAAATAAAGCGATGAAATCTAAAAAGGCAGAAATTTCTCGTAGAAAAAAATAAATAATAAAACAATAGAGGAAAAATAAATGACTTACGAATTTGAAGGTAAAACAGAAAAAGAAGCAATTGAAATTGCTGCGAATGAACTTGGTCTTCAAAGAGATCAGTTTGATGTTGAAATTTTGGAATCTCAGAAAAAAACTCTTTTTAAGAATGGTTATGTAAAAATTTGTGTTCATACTTTGGATGATGCACAGCCTTCTACTTTGAGTGAAAATGGTTCTTCATTTGCTGCGGCTGCTGTTAGCAAAAATGCAGTAAATCCTGTTCCGCAGGGTGAATTTGAAGAGAAAATGGTTGACTTTGTAAAAAATGTAATTGAGAAAATGGGTTATGAAGTAAAAGTTGAACTTGTTTTCCGCGAAGAAAAGAAAATCGGTATTAAACTTGATTCACAGAATTCTTCAATTTTGATTGGACGCAAAGGTAAAAACCTTGATGCTTTGCAGCTTTTAGCAAATATTTATGCTGGTCGCCTTGGACATGAAGAAATCCGCGTAATTCTTGATACAGAAAATTACAGAATCCGCCGCGAAGAATCTTTGGTTCGTTTGGCTTATACAACAGCTGATAAAGTTCATACTTCACACAAGTCAATTTTGCTTGAACCAATGAATCCTTTTGAAAGAAGACTTATTCATACAACTTTGAATGATATTCCTGATATTGATACAAAATCTGAAGGTGAAGGACTTTATAAACAGGTCCGTGTAATTTATAAGGGTTTTGAACGTTAATTTTTTGTGGCACCATTTGTAACTTTTTGTGAAATGGTGCTTTTAAATTTTAAATAGTTTTTTGAATTTTTAGGGGGAACTATGAAAAAAATTATTTTGACAGCGGCTTTTATTTTTGGAATGGCTGCAATGATTTTTGCCCAAAACACTAATCTTGAAGATGTATTGAGCCCAGAATATGCTGAATATTTAAAAGCAAACGGAAGTTTAACAGTAATTCATCCAAAAAATGAAAAAGAATTGTCTGTTGTTCCAAACTGTCCTTATTCTGAACAGATAAAAAGTGATTTAATTTGTGAAAAAGAAAAAGGAGTTCCGTTTTTGGCAGAATTTGTTTATTTGATTCCAAAATCGGAACTTACTGATGATATTTCAAAAGTTAATGTAGACAGTATGAGCGTTATTTTCCGTTCAATCAGCAAAATGCAGGGAATGACTTATATTCATAATGGCGGAAAAGAAGACGTTTTGTATAAAAAAGCCTATGCTGTTGCTTCTGCGGATTCTGATGAACCAATTGCAGATCCTTTGGAAGGTCCTACAGATGGATTGGAAGCTTACGGTTACCAACACGATCATACTTTTGGAGACACAAAATATAAGTTGAATTATTATCAGAAAGATAATGTTATTTTTGCAACTTTTTTGAATGTAATTCCGATGAGCAAACTTGGAATTAAAGCTGTTATGCCGGAACATCTTAGAATGAATATTGTTTCTATTGATTTAGGTGATGATTTGCTTTTGTATCTTGTTGCTGATGTAAGTTCAAAAAATTTGATGGGAGTTCGCGCCCAAATTCAGGATTCAATGACCGTTAGAATGAATGCTATTTACAGATGGTTTTTAAAACAATATAAATAGGAGTCATTGATGAAATTAAAAAAAATATTTATGGCAACTGTGTTTGGTATTTCAATTTTAACAAATGGAGCTTGCCGTTCTAAAGGAAATGCTATGGATTCAATTAAAGGAAAAGACGGATTATTTGCAATTATGGAAACTTCAAAAGGTGATATTGCTTTGGAATTGTATTACAAAGATGCGCCTTTGACTGTTTGCAATTTTGTAGGTTTGGCTGAAGGAACTCTTGAAGCTGCTGATGGAAAACCTTTTTACAACGGATTGAAATTTCACCGAGTAATAAAAGATTTTATGATTCAAGGTGGAGATCCTCGTGGCAATGGAACTGGCGGTCCTGGATATAAATTTGCTGATGAAGAAGTTCCATATAAATTTGATAAGCCTGGTTATCTTGCAATGGCAAATGCCGGAGCAAATACAAATGGTTCACAGTTTTTTATTACTCATGTAGAAACGCCTTGGTTGAACGGTAAACATACAATTTTTGGTCATGTTGTAACTTCTGCAGACCAAGATGTTGTAAACGCGGTTGCTCAGGGCGATGAGATAAAATCTATTACAATTATCCGTCAGGGTGATGAAGCACAGGCTTTTAAAGCAACTCAGGAAGCTTGGGATAATTTGAATAAAGTTGCTGTTCAGAAAGCAAATGCTGCAAAAGAAGCAAAATATGCTGCAAAAATTGCAGAAGTTGAAAAGAATTTTCCAGGTTTTTCAAAGACAGTTGATGGAATTTATTATAAAGTTACAAAAGCTGGTTCTGGTTCAAAATGTGGAAAAGGAAAAAATGCAAATGTGGATTACAAAGGTTACCTTGTTGACGGAACAGTTTTTGACGGTTCAAGTGGAATGATTCAGGGTGGACACGAAGCTTTGAATTTTACAACTGGCGCAGGTCAAATGATTCCGGGATTTGATTCAATGGTTCAGGATATGACAAAGGGTGAAGTTAGAACTTTTGTTCTTCCGCCGGATTTGGCTTATGGTGAACGCGGATACCCTGGAGTTATTCCAGAAAGTGCATACATTGCTTTTGATGTACAATTGAACAGATTTTAGCGGATGGCTTAAGGATAGTAGGGGCACGAAGTGTTTGCAAAACTTGAAGTAAAACGAGCGTTTTGCAAATGAAGGCGAAAGCCGTAACCCCGAATAGCCTGACGGTACAAAGTACCGAAAGCCCCAAAAAAGAAAATTATAATTTCATTCGGAAAACCTTTGAATTTCGTTCTGGAGTCCAAAGGTTTTTTCGTTCTTCTGGAAGTGAAGAAATTTTGTCGGGAATAAAACCAAGCTGTTCGAACCAGTCGGAAGTTTGAGTTGTTAAAATAAAAACGCTGGTAAGATTTTTGTTCTTTGCCTGACGGATAAGATATTCAACAAGTTTAGGACCTATTCCAAGATTTGAGAAAGATTCTTCAACGGCGATTCCTGCGATTTCGGCCTGCTTATTGTCGTAAACGTGAAGCGAAGCGGATGCGCGGATTCCGCCGTCGATTTCGTAGACAATATAATCTGTAAGGCGGGCGTTTAAATCTTTTTCGGTGCGTGGCAATAGAATTTTTTTCTGGATAAATGGATTCATTACTGAAAGAACTGCTGGAATGTCTGTTTGCGTCATTTGGCGAATGTGACCATAGTTTTGGGAATAAATCATCGTGCCTGAACCGAGGTCGCTGAAAATTTCGCAAGGAATTGAGCCGTTCTGGGAACCGTTTAGAATATGAGAGCGGGTAACTCCGTTTTTGCAGGCATTTTCTGCGATTTTAAGAAGAGAAATTATTTTTTTGTTTTCATTTTGTTCATTCAATTTTATGAAATTGTGAAGTTCTGTAAGATCCAGGGCGGGAATATTTCCTTCTGAAGAAATTCCAAGAGTTTGAGGAACTTTAAAGTTTTTTTCTGAAATTACGCCATTTTTAATTACGAAAAATAATTTGTCGGCTTTTAAATTTGTGGCGATTGTTTCTGCAAGTTCTACGGAAGAAATATTATATGGTTTTCCTACACTACTCCACCCTATGCACGGAAAAATTGGAATGAATCCGTTGTTCAGGGTGTTTTTTATTGCATCGGTTTGAATTTTGTCGATTTCGCCGGCTGTTCCGTAATCAATTCCTTCCAAAACGCCTTTTGCCCGGGCGCGAACCCAGTTTCCTATTGTTGCAGTTATGTGATTTGCGGCAAGACTTGTCATTACAACGTTGGAAATATCAAATGCAGCCATTTTTATAAGATTGATTCCTTTTTCGCTTGTAATGCGGGTTTCATTTTCGTAAGTCCATTTTATTCTTGAAGTTTTTAAAACCTGGTCAATGCGTTTTTTTGCGCCGGGAACGATTGCAACTTTTATTCCAGCTTGATGTAAAAGTGCGATGTCTCGAACATGGCTTGAAAAAAGCGGTGAATCAATGATTTCGTCATCAAGATAGATTACAACTGTTGCATTTTGGAATTTTTGAATATAGCGGATTACATCGCGGATTTGCTGTGCTTTTTTTTCTGTTTTGTTGTGCTGCATATTTTTAGTATACAATTTATGCGAAAAGTGGAAAAGATTTTGTTTTCTTTTTGTTTATTAAGATTTGTGTTCTGAGCGGAATTTTTCTGTGTTTATTTTGCTGTAAACGCAGCCGCAATATTGCTGACGGTAAAGATTGTATTCTTCAGAAAGTTCAAGGCTTCTTTTGAAACCACCCTTTTTTTTGAAGTCAGATATTAGCCATTTTGGATTTTTTGTGGAATTGCAGAGTTCTTTTCCGATTGTGTTGATTTTTTCTGCATCTTTGAATGGAGAAATGCTTAGAGTTGTGCAGAAATATTCAAAATTGTGTGAAAAGGCATATTCATAAGCTTTTTTTAAACGGAATTCATAGCAACGGTGACAGCGTTCTCCTTTTTCTGGCTCATCTGCAAATTCAGGGTGATTTTTTATTTCCAGCGCAGAATAAAATTCTTCCGGGTCATAATTTTGTTCAACGACTTTCACGTTATTTTTAAATGCGGCTGGAAATCGTGACAACAGATTTTTTAGTTCTTCCAGGCGGCGCTCGTATTCTTCTTTTGGAAAAATATTTGGATTGTAGTAAAAAATTGTGATGTCAAAAAAATTTGCCAGATATTCAAGAACATACGAAGAGCAAGGTCCGCAACAAGCATGCAGCAATAATGAAGGTCTGGTTGTCGAAACAACCAGACTTTCTATTGTTTTATCGAGTTCTTTTTGATAATTCTGTTTAGCAGATTTCGCAGTCATTTGACTTTGTTGTTGTCAAAGGTTTTCCATCTGCAGTTAATTTTTTTCCAGCAATTTGTGCAGTAAAATCTTTGATTTTCATTTCTACTTTGCAGAATTTTTCGATGTCGATTTTTGCAGGTTTCTGGAAAGATGCGTCTGCACTTTCCAAAATAACTGGAGTTCCTGCGGCCGCCCACGGAGCGGTAAGAAGTTCAACTTTTTCTTTGCCGTCTTCTGTGTAATCTGCGGCAAGTAACATTCCTCGGCTTTCTACACCTTTCATTTTTCTAGGAGCAAGGTTTGAGGCAATAATTACGTGCTGACTGAGCAATTCTTCTTCTTTCAGGTAAGGTCTGAGTCCGGACTGAATTATTCGGTCTTCTCCAGAACCGTCATCCATGTGTTCTATGTAAAGTCGGTCGCCCTGAGGATTACATTCAACAGATTTGATTACGGCAACTTTTAATTCAATGTGTTCATTAAAATATACAACCTGATCTTCTGCAAGTTTTGGACCTTCTGCTTTTTTTGCAGGAGCTGATTTTGGTTCTTCTTTTTTCTGTTCAGTTTTTTCTGTTTTTTTGCTGTGTGGGTCTGGAGTTGCCGCAAGAAGTTCTTCAAGGTCAAGTTCACCGCCAAAGCAAGGAACTGTTATTGCCCAATTTTCTAGAACCTGAGGATGGATTTCTCCAAAAACTCCGATTTGTTTTCCCTTGATGATAACAGCGGCTTGTCTGCCAGGAATAAATCGTGGGTCATTTGATTCTTTTACTTCATATTTATGGTCAAGGAAGTAAAGAACAGAAGCCACTTCTGAAGCAGCGGTGTTGTAGTTTGCGTTTGATTCTGCAGAAAGGAATCCAAGGCACTGGCGAGTTCTTGTTCCTGTGTTTTCTTCTGGGCAAAGATAAGCAACTTTTCCGATTTCAAAAATTTTGTGCGGATAAATTGCGTTTGCTGATTTTGATTCTGCACGTAGCAATGAAGAAAGAATGTCTGAGCGAACAAACTGATAGTTTTCGCTCATTGGATTTGCAATTTCAATTACGTGAGCCGGGTCAATATTCATATTTTCAATGTAATCTTTGCGTGAGCCAACATAATTGAAAATCATTTCCTGATAGCCAAGTCCAACCATCAAAGTTTTTGCTTTTCTTGAATAATAAGTTATTGGAAGAAGGCGACCAATTGTGAAATCATTTGGCTTTGCCGGTTCATATGTTTCAAGCTTTGTTCCAATCATTACATCTTCAATTACATCAACTTCGTGAAGGAAGTCGTTTCTGTAAGGAGCTGGAGAAAGTGTATATTCAAAATCATCATCAGCAATTTTTTTGGAAACAACTTTTGAACCCATTCTTGTAAGAGCGTCCAGAATTGTTGCATCATCAAAATTTGTTCCAAGCAGTTTATTGATGTGCTTTAAAGTTGCTTTTGTTGTTGGCTGGAAATAGAAAGGAGCTACAACATCACGACCAAAACAAGTGTCATACGGATGTTTTACCATGATAGGCTCAATTTCATATCCAACATCAGCAAAATCGCAGGCAACAATGTTTGCGGCAAGCATAAGATTTTCCATGTTGTCGCCAGTAAGTTCAACCATAAGACCTTTGTCTCCAACCTGAACTGCACCAAGAGTTGCGCTGTTGATTACTGGAGCCATAGACATGATTTCATTTTTGTCATCTGTGAGAATTGGGAATTTTTTGAAATCTTTGATAATCCAGCCAAAATCTTTTCCTTTTGGATGTTCTGTAAGAATTTGGCGGCAAGTCATTGGTTTATCAAACTGAAGAGGAACAAAAGAAGTTGTGTCCGGATCAACAGCTTTGTAATGAACCGGGAATTTTATTTCTTCAACGCGGTAAACACCCATTGAAATTGACTTGCGTTTGCGGCCGAAATTCCATGCAAGTTTTTCCTGAGTCTGAATAATATCTTTAAGCATAGGATCGTCAATTGGTTTTCCGTTTATAACGAAAGCAACCATAAAAGGACGAATATCTTTAAGTTCTGGATCTACAGTAACAATTCTGTTTCCGCAGTCTTTAATATTTTCTTTTGTGGAAAGGAATTTTGAATAATCAACAGTTTTTCCGCCACGGTGAAGTCTTAACTGGCGTGCAACTCCATTAGTTGACCACAAATCAGGGCGGTTTGTATCATTTAATTCAATTTTAATAACCCGTTCTGATTCAGGTTTGGAAGTATCTGGTTTTTCATCAAGTTCGGCTTTTGCGTAAGTAAGAACTTTTTCAAGATCATCATAATTATATTTTTTTTCAAGAAGTTTAAAGAAAAGCTGTTCGTTTACTTCAATTTTTGGCATTTTTTTCCTCTAATTGGCTTATTAATAGATGAAACATTATAAATCAATATATAGAAACATTCAATTCAGAAAAAGATAAGAAAATTCAACTGGGCGAAAATGAGAAAAAATTCATCAAGAAATCGCTTGAAAATAATGAAATTTGTTTGAATTTTATTGCATATTAACGCTATATTTTGTATATTCAAGAAATAGATAGTCTATTTTTGGAATATCTAAACCGAAAAAAACTATATTTTAGGAGCATTAAAAAAAGTATGTCTGCTGAAAATTTAATAGAACATATCAGTTCTATGATGAATTTTGTAAATATTCAGCGGTTGTGGATGCAACGCCATTTGGAACCGATTGCAAAAAAATACAAGCTTAAGATGTCGGATTTGAGTCTTATGCTTTTGCTTCATATTAATAAAGAGCTTAAAACTGCGAAAGATATTGCAATGTTCAGCGATTTAAAAAGAGGAAATATTTCTTTGATTGTTGAATCTTTGTCTTGCAGGGGATTTATAAAACAGCTTGCTGTGGAAGGCGACCGGCGAATGAAAAAGCTGGAGCTTACTTCTAAATGTGATGGAGTTTTAAATGAATGTGATGAGATTCTGCTTGCACTTTTTAAAATTATGATAGAAGGAATTGCAGAAGATGAACTTTTACGAGCAAAGGAAGTTTTTGTTCAGATGTATAAAAATATTGAAAAAGAAGAACATAAATCTTTGGAGGAGAATAGATGAATTCTAAAATAATTAGATTTTTGGCGGTTTTTATTGCTTTTGCTTCTTGTGGTTTTGCATTTGCCCAAGAATCAAATTCTAATAAAAAAGAACGATTGGTTCTTACTGTTGAGGACGCGGTAAGCTACGCGTTAAAAAACAACCAGTCACTAAAAAGCGCTGCAATTGATTTGGAAATAAAAAAGCGCGCGAACAGCAATTCTTGGAATACATTTTTGCCAACGGTTGGCGTTAGTGGTACTGCGGCAAGAACAACAGATATTGATTCAACCTTGCAGAGCGCAAATGGTTCCTTGCAAATGATGAATCTTATTGGAGTGCTTCATCCGGAAGCTAAAATTCCTATATCATCTTTATATAATGATGAAGAAAAGTTTCATTGGGCTGTAGTTGGAAATGTTGGTGTTTCTTGGGCTTTTAATTTAGCAATGGTTTCTCAAATTCAAATTGCAAAAAAACAATATGAATCAGGTTTGATTTCCTATGATACTTCTTGTACAAAAATGGAGATGAACATTAGAAAATTGTTCTATGGACTTTTGATTCAGCAGGAAAATTTGAAAATCAATAAAGATAGTCTTGCAAATGCAAAAGCGCGTTATGAACAGGCTGAAATAAATTATAGGAACGGTCTTACACCAGAATTGCAAGTTTTGAATAGTCAAGTTACTTATGAAAATAAGAAGCCAGATGTTTTAAAAGCAGAAAATCAACTTAATCAAAGTTTTGATACATTTGCTTTTCTTTTGGGACTTCCTTATGGAACGAAAATTGAATTAAAGGGAGATATAAATCCAGAAGATGTTGTAGTAGATGCTTCTGAACTTGTAAATGATTATATTTCTTCTAGCAATGAAATTCTTTCGATGAGGAAAACTATTGAAATTGCAAAATTAGGCTTGAACGCAAAAAAGCTTTCTGTTTTTACTCCAAGCCTTGCTGTAAATTATTCATATAATCCACTTTTTTATTCTTTTGGTGAATGGAAATCTGGAAGTGATATTTCTGACAATGGAAGTCTTTCGTTGACTGTAGCTTTTTCTGACGTTTTAAGTTGGCTTCCTTGGTCTTCTGCTTCACAAGGAATAAAAGATTTAAAACAACAAATTGTTCAAGCAGAGCTTGGTTATGAACAGCTTGTAAATAATGCAGAAGTTGAAATTCATAAACTTGTTGATAACCTTGAAGTTGCAAAAGTAAATATACAATCAATGGAAGCAAATGTTGCTCTTGCTCAAAAAGCTTACAGTTCAACTTTGCGTGCATTTAATAATGGTACACAAGAATGGCTTTCTGTTAGAGAGTCAGATGCTTCTTTGCAACAGGCAAGATTAGGATTGATGAATGAAAAATTTAATTATATTTCAGCAGTTTTGGATCTTGAAGAAAAATTAAATACTAAATTATTAAAATAAGCCAGGCGTTGCGGGCTGGCGTTTGAGGCCCGCTTCGGTGGATAGGGCGCTACGAAGTGTGCCCGTAAGGCGGGGGTCCGCCTTTAGAAAGAAAAATAAAAATAGGAGAAATATATGAAAGCGGTGAAAATTTTTGCGGTTGCGGGATGTGCATTTTTGGCTTCTGCGCTGCTTGCTGGTTGTAACAAAAAGGTTGCGGAGGAAGAGTCGCAGGCAGAAACGGTATTTGCTGTAAATGTTTATAAGGCTGTTCCTAGAAATCTTGATGATTATCTTGAATTTGGTGGAAATGTTCAGACGGCTTCTAGCGTTGATATTTATCCGGATGTTCAGAGCGGAAAGCTTTCTAGAATTCTTGTTAAAGTTGGCGATAAAGTAACAAAAGATCAGGTTCTTTGTGAAGTTGATGCGAGCCGTCCAGGAATGGATTACAAAAATAGTCCGATAAAAGCGCCTGTTGCGGGAACTATAACTTCTTTTCCATATAATATTGGTCAGACTGTTTCTGCGGCTATGCCGGTTGGAAAAATCAGTTCAACTGGAACTTTGGAAGTAAAGACAAATGTTGCTGAACGTTTTGTAAGCAGAATTTCTATGAATCAAAAGGCTGAGCTTTCGTTTGATGCTTATCCGGGAGAAAAATTCCCTGCAACTCTTGTTGAGATTGATCCGGTTTTGGATATAAGTTCAAGAACGTTGGGAATAAAGTTGGTTCAGACTCCTTCTGATTCTCGGCTTAGAGCTGGAATGTACGCAAGAATTAAACTTGTTACAGGCACAAAGAAAAACACGATTGTTATTCCAAATAACGTAATTGTTACAAGAAATGATGAGGATATTGTTTACATTGTTGATTCTATGACAAATACGGTAAAGGCTAGCCCTGTAAAAAAAGGAATCCGTGTTGATGACAAACAGGAAATTCAGATGGGTATTGCTCCTGGAGATTTGGTTGTTATAAAGGGTCAGGCACTTCTTACTGATGGTGCAAAAGTAAATGTTGTTTCTATTTCTGAATAGAAATTTGTTTTGAGCTTTAGTTTTATGGGAGATTAAATGTCTTTTTCTAAATTAGCTGTAAAAAAACCGGTAACGACTCTTATTTGCTTTATTCTTGCAACGTTGCTTGGTATTTATTGTACAATGACTTTGCCGATAGACTTGTATCCTGATATGGATATTCCATACATTATGGTTTATACAAGCTATTCAAATGCTGGTCCGGAAGAAACTGAAAAAAGTGTAACCCGAACAATGGAAAGTGCGCTTTCGAGCGTTACTGGATTGAAAAAATTACAGTCGCAGTCAATGACTGGAACTTCTCTTGTTATTCTTGAATTTGAATATGGAACTAACTTGGATGAAGCAAAAGCGGATATTCGCGATAAAATAGATATGATTCGCAATTATCTGCCGGACAGTGCGGATTCCCCGATTATTTTCCAGATGGATCCTTCAATGATTCCGATTATGGGACTTGTTGTTTCTGGAACGCGAACTCCTGAAGAGTTAAGTTCTTATGTTGAAGACATAATTCAGCCTCGCCTTGAGCAGGTTGATGGTGTTGCTTCTGCAACTCTTGTTGGTAACAGCGAAAAATGTATTAAGGTTGAAGTTCCTCGCGACCGTTTGGATGCTTACGGACTTACAATTACTCAAATTTGCCAGATGATTGGTGCCCAGAATATAACGAGTTCGGGCGGACAGATTGAACAGGGCGACACAAATTATACGATTTCGGCTGAAGGAACTTACAAATCTGTTGATGATGTAAAGGGAACTGTTGTTACTTATAAGGCTAATTCAAACGGAGAACTTGTTCCGATTCTTTTGCGTGATGTTGCGAATGTTTATGAAGGTTATAAAGATGTAACTTCTGAGGCGTATATTGGCGGAAAATCTTGCGTAATGCTTATGATTCAAAAGCAGTCAGGAAAGAATTCTGTTGCAACTGCTGAAAAATGTCGTAATCAGGTTACAAAAATTTTACAGGAACTGCCAGCCGATGTTGAGATTATTGAAGCGTATAACACAACAGATGATATCAATAACACAATCAAAAATGTTGTAAGTTCTTTGCTTCAGGGAATTTTGCTTGCTGTTGTTGTTCTTTATATTTTCTTGCGTTCTGTAAAAAGTACATTTATTATTGCGCTTTCAATTCCGATTTCTGTTCTTATTACTCTTGCTTTGATGTATTTCTGCGGATTTACAATCAACATGATGACTTTGTCTGGATTGCTTTTGGGTATCGGTATGCTTGTTGATAACTCAATTGTAATTTTGGAAAATATATTCAGTTATCGTGAGCGCGATGCAAAGGCTGATGTTGCCGCAGTTCTTGGTTCGGAAGAAATGCTTGGTTCAATTACGGCTTCTACTTTGACTTCTGTTTGTATCTTCCTTCCGATGGTAATGTTCCAGAAAATGCTTGGAATGATGGGAAAACTTTTCGTTTCGTTTGCATTTACAATTATTTTCTCACTTCTTTGTTCATTGCTCACAGCCGCGGTTCTTGTTCCGGTTCTTTCTTCAAAATATCTTGTTGTGGAAAAACAGTCAGAACGAAGAATGCCGAAATGGCTTCAAGGTTTTGACGGATTAATGAGCCGATTCTTTACTTGGCTTGATAATGCTTATGCTTCTGGCGTAGAAAAAGTTTTGCGTCACAGAAAACTTGTTATTATTTCTCTTGTTGTGCTTTTCTTTGGTTCAATTTTTGCTGTAAAATTTATTGGATTTATTTTTATGCCGGAAGAAGCCACAACTTCAGTTTCTGTTGCATTGGAAATGCCGAAAGGAACAACTCTTGATCTTACGCGAGAAGTTATTCAGCAATATGAAGCAAATGTTATGAAGGATTTGAAGGGTGTAAAATATTCTCTTGTTTCTGTTGGCGGTTCAACAATGATGTCAACAGCTTCGGATTCAAATACTGCAACGCTTCGTATTTCGTTGTACCCGGAAAGCGAGCGACTTCCTGGTTACGATAATGAAAAATCAGCAAAGGAAAAATGCCGAAAATATTTTAATTCATTCCCAGGTGCGGAATTTACGTTCAGTTCTGGAATGAGTTTTGCAAGTTCAGCAATTGATGTTGTAATTCGTTCTGATGACTTGGATTTGGCGCGTGCAACTTCAAAAGAAATTCAGAATGTTATTAAGGAAAAATGTTCTGATTATGTAAATGAAGTAACAAGCGACCTTGAAGATGGACTCCCTCAGCTTAAAATTAATCTGGACCGAAACCGAATGTATGAGCTTGGTGTTACAGCTTATGGTGCAGGTTCTGAACTTAACGCTGCTGTTAATGGAAAAACTGCAAGCCGCTACGATGATAACGGAACACAGATTGATATTGTTGTCAGTCTTGATGAAGAAGATAAGCAGAAATTTGGCGATTTGGAAAATATTTATGTTTCAAATTCGATGGGAAACCGTATTCCGTTTGCAAGTTTTTCTCGTTATGAAGAATCTCTTGCGCCGGTTACAATCCGCCGTGAAAACCAGACTAGAACAATCCGTCTTTCAATTGAGCCAAAATCAGGAATTTCCATTAATAATGTTCAGGCCGCAATTGCTGATGCAGTCCGCCAGAATGTAGTTCTTGATGAAAAAGTAATGGTTTCTTATGAAGGTTCTTTGGAAGATATGATTGATTCTGTAAAGAAATTCAGTGTAATCATTATTATGGCGATTTTGCTTGTATTTGCTGTAATGGCGAGTCAGTTTGAATCGTTCAAAGATCCGTTCATTATTCTGTTTACAATTCCGCTTTCATTCATCGGTGTAATGTTCATTTACTTAATCACGCGTACGATGTTGAATATTGTTTCAGTCGTAGGTATGTTGGTTCTTGTTGGAACAATTGTAAACAACGGTATTGTATTGGTTGACTACACAAATCTTTTAAGAAAACGTGGATATGCGCTTAAAGAAGCTTGTATAGAAGCCGCAAGAAGCCGTTTGCGCCCGATTTTGATGTCAACATTGACAACAGTTACTTCTTTGATTCCTATGGCGTTCTTCCCAGGAGAAACTGGAACTATGACGCAGCCAATTGGATTGACTGTTCTTGGTGGTATGACATTTGGTTCATTGATGACATTGTTTGTAATGCCGGTAATTTACTTTATCTTTAATAAAAAGGGAGAGGCAAAACGACTTGCTCAGCTTGAAGAAGATTTAAAGAATCCTGTAAAAACTGAGAAAGAAGTAAAGGCTGAAGAAAGAAAATCTCGCGGTTTAAAAAAAATTGTAAAAGCCTTGGAAGATAAAGTTGAAAAGAAAAAAGTTTCTGAAGAACCAGAAAAAAATGAAGAGAATGTTTCTGACTCTGAAAAATCAAGTGAAAATTCTGATAATGGAGGAAACGAATAATGAAAAGAATAGAAATTGTTCTTACTCAAGCGATTGAATCAGATTTTTTACAGTTGTATGAACGCGAATGTCGTCGTGTTGGAATAAAATGCAAATATACAAAAATTGAAAACGTAATGGGTTCTGGAAACACAGATCCAAAACTTGGCGATTCAATTTGGCCTCAGTTGAATGTTATGTTTATTTTGTATGTTGAAGATAATTTTGTTCCGATTGTGACAAATATTATGAAAAAACTGCATGAAATGTATGTTGGCGAAGGTGCTGCCGCATTTGCAACAGAATGCAATTGTACCGATATTTGCTGACATTCATTTTTATAAAATAGACTGAAATTTTGATGGTTTTTGTAAAACGATAAAATTGTTGGGAACGTTTTTCCGTTTACAGAAACCTCAAATTTCAGTCTTTTTAGTCTAAATAGTACATTGCTCTATACTACTTACATTTTTCTAGTTAAAGTATTCAAAAAAAATCATTATATTAAAGAAAATTCTCGTTTTTTTAATGCAAAATAGATTTAAGGGAAAAGAATTTATTCTGCAAAAATAAGGAAACCCGGAGATGAAAATGCAAAAAATAATCGAATTAATGGAAAGCATTGCCGATTATCGTGGACAAATTGCAAACTATCGGACTTATGTAAATGAGCATCCTAATTGCGGTTTTGAATGGGAAAACAAAATTATTGCAATGGAAAGAAAACTTAGCCAGATGGAATTAAAATTTCAAGTGGCTAGTTTTGCGTTGTAGGCTATTTGCCCATACTCATTGATTTTTTCCAGGCGGCGGTTGCCCCTTCTATTACAGCGTTTCGGAACCCGTTTGCTTCTAAGGCAGCTACTCCTTCAATGGTTGTTCCTGCTGGAGAGCAAACGGCATCTTTTAGAGCCGCTGGACATCGTTCATCTTTTAAAACCATTGCCGCAGAACCTTTTAAAGTTTGAGCAGCATAAATGTAGGCTTGATTTCTAGGCATTCCGAATTTTACAGCCGCGTCGGCAAGTGCTTCTATAAACATGAATGCGTATGCTGGTCCAGAGCCACTTATTGCTGTTACACAATCCATAAGTTTTTCATCAACTTTTTCAACCATTCCGCAAGATTCCAAAAGTTCTGTAACTATTTTTAGTTCTTCTGGTGGAATTTCATTCAGACAACATAAAGCCGTCATTGCTTCTCCAATTTGAGCCGGCATATTTGGCATGATTCTGATGTAATAGGCATCGTATAATTCCATCAGTTTGTTAAGCGAGATTCCTGCTGCCATTGAAATTATGATTGCATCTTGGCGTAAAGATTTCTTTATATTTGCAATAACTTCTTTGATATAAGCTGGTTTTACAGCAAGAAAAATGTATTTTGCGTCTTTTACGGCTTCTGCATTTGATTCAGAGGCGTTGCACCCATTTTTTTGAGCAAATTCCTGTGCATGTTCAAAATGTTTTGCAGTTACAGTTATATTTTTCGCATCAAACTTTTTGCAGATTGCGCTCATTATTGCGCCACCCATAGAACCACATCCAATACAAGCTATTTTTTCCATAATAACCTCCTGTTGCCAATTTTTTTATTAAATTTTAAATAAAGTCCCAAGAGCTGTTCCGTTTTCTAGGTTTGTCAGAATATTTTCGTGGCTTCCGTTTGCAAGAAGGATTGGAATTCCGTAGACTGTTGTTTTTTCCGCGGCTTGAATTTTTGTTTCAATTCCGCCTGTTCCAAAAGCATTTTTTTCGCCGATTCGGATTGATTTTCTTAATTCTGGAATATTTTCCACAACTTCAACAATTTTTGCGTTTTTGTTTGTTTTTGGGTTGTCTGTAAAAATTCCGTCAACATCGCTAAAAAGAATCAACAAATCCGCGCTCCAAAGAATTGCTGTAAGCGCGGAAAGATTATCGTTATCACCAATTTGAAATTCATCAATTGAAACAGAATCGTTTTCGTTTATTATAGGAACAACACCTTCATCTTCAAGAGTGAACAAAGTATTTCTGATGTTAAGTGAACGGTGGTCATTTTCAAAATCTTCTTTAGTTAACAAAAGTTGACCAATATGAATTCCCTGTTCACCAAAGGCTTTTCGCCACTGAGCCATAAGTTCAACCTGCCCTATTGCGCACAAAGCCTGTCTAAAATGAACATCTTTTTTTCGAGCCCATTCGCTTAGAGTTGAAACTCCGGAAACTTGTGCTCCGGAAGAAACTACAACAATCTGTTTGCCTTGATCTATCAATTTTTTGCACTGAGCGGCAAAACTTGCCATAAATTCAGTGTTTTGGGTTCCATCTGCTTTTGCAAGCGTGTTTGAACCGATTTTGATAACTATTTTTCTTGCATCTTTTAGTGCTTTTGAAATTGCTTCGCTCATTTTATTTTCCTTTTATGATTGGCGTATATTTAGCGGATTTGACCTTCGCCATCAATTAGATATTTTGTGGTTGTAAGAACTTTTATTCCCATTGGGCCGCGGGCATGAAGTTTTTGTGTTGAAATTCCAAGTTCTGCGCCAAACCCGAATTCTCCGCCATCCGTAAATCTTGTAGAGGCGTTTACGTAAACGCAGCTTGCGTCAATTTTGTTCTGAAAAAGGCGGGCATTTGCAAGATTTTCGGTTATTATGCTTTCACTGTGCTTTGTGTTGTGCGAATTTATGTAGGAAATGGCTTCCTCAATATTTTCCACGGATTTTATGCAGCAGTCGTAGTCAATGTATTCGTTTCCAAAATCGTTTTCTGTTGCGTTGAATAAAATTCCTTGCTTTTTTGCGTTGGTTTTTTCTAGGATTTGGAAAGAAAATTCGTCGGCGTGGAATTTTACACGTCCGGAAAATTGCTTTTCCAGCAGAGGCAAGAATTCTTCTGTAATTTTTTTGTTTACGACAATACATTCAATTGAATTACAAACGCTTGGACGTTGAATTTTTGCGTTTTCTGCAATTTTTGCCGCCATCTCAAGATTTGCATACTCATCAACATAAAGATGGCAAACTCCGCTTCCAGTTTCAATTACAGGAATTCTTGCATTTGAAACAACATTTTGAATCAGTTTTTTGCCACCGCGTGGAAGGACAACATCAATCAGCCCGGTTGCATTTAAAATCTGTTCAACATCTGAATGGTCGTGTTCTTTTGTCTCAACAAGTTCAATTGCGTCTGGAATACCGTTTTCTGTTTCTGAAAGCACATTTTTGATTATTTTTACAATTGCCTTGTTTGAATTCAGTGCGGAAGAAGAGCCGCGCAAAAGGATTGAATTTCCGCTTTTGTATGCAAGGCTGAATGCGTCCACTGTTACATTCGGGCGGCTTTCGTAAATTATTGCGACAACTCCAAGAGGAACTCTGACTTGGCGGATGTTCAGTCCGTTTGGAGTTTTCCAGCCGGCAATTTCCTCGCCAATCGGATCTGCCTGAGAAATCACAATGTTCAGACTTTCAATGATTCCATCAATTCTCTTGTTGTCTAAAGTAAGCCGATCTATTAAGGCGGCGGAAATTCCATTTGATTTTGCGTTTTCAATATCGATTTTATTTGCGGAAAGAATTTCTTCTCGTTTTGCATTGAGCGCATTGGCCACAGCAGCAAGGGCTTTGTTTTTTGTTGTTGTGTTCTGCAAGGCTAGTTCTGCACTGCCCTTTTTTAACTGTTCACAGATTTTTTTTAGTTCCATAAAAACTCCAAATATGGTTAAAACAAAAAAAGCCGAAACTTTTGTTAAGTTTCGGCCTGTTAATTTGCGTATTAGTAATTTGCCAAAAAGTACATTCCCAGCAAAACTGCGTTACGGCATTTTTCAACGGACCAATCTGCCGTAGCGGGGAGACTTTTTATATACCACCAGAAAATTCCAAAACCTGGATCGATGCGCAAAGAATATTCTGTGAAATCATCAGATTTTGTCTGCTGACCAAACATAAGATAAACCGCATCGTTCAAGATTCTTAAAAAATCCTTGTAGATTTTTACCCAGTTTGAATAATCTTTGCAAAGAGTTTCCAGCTGGAAAAGAATTTGTTCCTTTAAAGCAATATCGGATTTTTCAACCCAAGTTTTTTCAATTAAAAGTTTTAAGTTCTTGTTAAAACTTTCAACCAATTTTGTTTCATCTGATGTTGTGAATGAGCCGGCAAAACCAAACATTGCAGCGATTTTTTCAACATCAGAATCATTATTTTCATCAGTGCTTGTAAAAGCCTTAACAGATTTCACTGTTTCAGCATCAATAAATCCTTCGATAAGGTTTTCTACCTTGTTAGAAATAGCCATATCAAAATAATAGTTTTTTCAGTAATTTTTTACAAGTGGCTTTTTTGCTTAAAATTCTTATCTTACAGCGTCCATTGTGGCGGCGGCAATGTTCATTGTTTTTGAAACATCGTCACCATCCCAAATTCCAGAAACTGCCGGACCCATACATTGCCAGAATCTTCCAAGTTGAATGATTGTTGGCATTGGTTTTGAATACTGAAGCTGATTTACAATTTCTTTTGAATATTCATCGTTGATTTGGATGTCATTTCGTGGCGGAATTTGATCAGTCATTTCAAATCTTTTCTGAAGCATTTCTTTTGAAGTGATAAATTTTGCAAATTCTTTCGCTTCTTCTGGATGTTCTGAATATGAACTTACAAAAGCAAGTCTTACGCCGGAAAAAGATGAAGCGGGCTTGTTTTTTCCTGGAAATTTAGGAAGCGTTGAAAGACCAAAATTCATGCCGGCATTTTTGAATTCATTGATTTTCCAAGAGCCGGTTATAATCATTGGAGATGCTCCAGAGCGTGTTATAAAAGAGGACATAAGTTTCTGCGCCGAGCGGATAACCGTAAACAACGCCATCAAATGTGGCAGCTTTTTTTGCAAGGCTGAAGAAATCTTCCATATATTCGTCTGCGTTATCAACAGGAAGAATATGATCTCCGGCAACAAGAGCTCCGATATGGTCGTGTGGAGCAACAAAAATGTCTGCACCAACTCCAGCAGGACCGTCAAGCTCAATTTTATTTCTTGCATCGGTAGATTCTACAGGCTCGTAACGAATTCTTACTTTTGGATTAATTTTTCTGAATTCCTTTATTGCATACTGAATAAAACTTTGTTCAGTTCCAGAAGATTCCCAAACCTTGAGCTCAGTCTTCTTTTCTGCAGCAAAAATTAGGCTTGAGATTAAAGTTGTAAAAAACAACGAAATGATAAATTTTCTCATTAGTAACCCCACTAAATATTATAGTAAGATAATGATATTTCCTGATTTAGGCAAATTCTGTTTTTTATAAGGGAATATTAAGCACCTTTATGTGATAGGTTGTCACATCTTAATGTTATAACCTGTCACATTAAAGTGTGAACTGTTGTAACATTTTATGGAAAAATAGCTCTTGCGTTTCTTCTTGTTAAAATCCAAAAAAAAATATAAATTCAACTTAATTTTACATTTGTGATGAAACGGCAGATTCCACGGAACACGCTTTTCTAATGATGCCAAGGCGCGCTAGAAAATAACATTTGCAAGTAAATAGACAAAAATTTATTTGGGAGCTTGTAATGAACAAGTTTGTTAAGCGTTATTTTATCGACGCGATGAGTGGAATGGCGCAGGGACTTTTTGCGTCTTTGCTGGTTGGGACTATTATTCGTACGCTGGGGCAGCAGCTTCTTAGGCTTAGCGTAAATCCTGTTTTTCAATTTTTGGTTGATGCCGGTTCATTTTGTTGTGAAGGTCATGTTGTTGGTGCGGCAATGGCTGTTGGAATCGGCTTTGCTATGGGTGTTCATGGACTTGTTCTGTTCAGTCTGATTACTGTAGGAGCTACGGCAAATACTTTGGGCGGTGCTGGCGGTCCTTTGGCTGTTCTGATTATTGCGGTTATTGCTGCTGAAATTGGAATGCTTGTAAGCAAAAAAACAAAAGTTGATATTCTTGTTACACCGATTATTACAATTCTTTCTGGCTGCCTTATTGCGGTTTTGTGCGCAAAATATATTGGAATTGCCGCTAGCTGGGTTGGAAAATTAATAATGCTCACAACGGAACTTCATCCATTTGTTATGGGAATCTTAGTTTCAGTTGTGGTTGGCGTTGCGTTGACACTTCCGATTTCTTCTGCGGCTATTTGTGCTGCCCTTGGACTTACAGGACTTGCCGGCGGAGCGGCTGTTGCAGGGTGCTGTGCGCAGATGATTGGTTTTGCAGTGATGAGTTTTAAGGAAAACCGCTGGGGAGGAATTCTTTCACAGGGACTTGGAACTTCAATGCTTCAAATGCCGAATATTGTGAAAAACCCGAAAATTTGGATTCCTTCAATATTAACAAGCGCAATCACAGGACCAATTTCTACGTGCATTTTTAAAATGACAATGAACGGTGCGGCGGTTTCTTCTGGAATGGGAACTTGCGGTTTGGTTGGACAAATTGGAGTTATTACCGGTTGGTTTAATCCAAGCGCGCAGGCTGTGAATTGGGCTTTCCACAAAGCTGAAAAAACAGGACTTGCAGCAGAAAAAATCGCAGAAATTTCACAGGAAACACTTGCAATTCATCCAGGATTTTTTGAATGGTTCGGACTTTTGATGGTCTGCTTTATCCTTCCAGGCGTAATTTGCTGGGCATTGTCATTGCTGCTCAGAAAAATCGGCTGGATAAAAGACGGCGATTTGAAATTACCTGAGTAATGTTTCACTGATTTTCCTGCTGTTATTTGGTGCAACAGATTTTGCATTATGATATGCTAATCTTATCATGGAAAATAAATCTCTTATAAAAATAAATAACTGCAGAATTGAAAATTCAAAAGGAATTCCGGTTCAAGATTTTAGCTGGGAAATGAAAACTGGCGAAGCGTGGCTTGTTGTTGGTCCGAATGGCGGTGGAAAAGCAGATTTTCTTCAGGCTTTGGATGGAGGATTTGGCTCAAAAATTGTTCCGAATCTTCCAAAAGATGAAAAAGAAGTTCCGCTGTATTCAAATCTTTTTGAAGATTCCGTTGAATCTGTTTCGCTGGAGCGTGCGGCACGAATTATTCAAGAAGAACGTGACGAAGATGAAAGCGAATTTGTGGAAGGTGGAGTTGATCACGGACGAACTGGACGCATTTTTATTGCGGAAGGCGTTGTTGGAAAAATAAAAAAAGGTTCTGAACCGCCTTCTGTTTGCGGTGAACTGGACGCTTATCCGGAGATAAAACTTTGCGGCGTGGAAAAAATTCTTGACCGCGGCATAAAATATATGTCAACAGGTGAAATCCGCCGGACTCTTCTTGCGCGCGCACTAGTTTCCAGAAAAAAACTTTTGCTTTTAAGCGATCCGTTTGCGGGGCTTGATGCGGAAAGCCGTGGGATTTTGCTGGATTTTTTTGACACAATTGCAAGCAAACAGTTAAGCGACAACAAAAATGACTCAACTTTTCCACGGATAATTTTGAGTATGGAACGTTATGTTGAAATTCCTGCCGCAATTACAAATGTCATTGAATTTACAGATGGAAAAATCTCTTTCTGCGGAAAAAAATCTGATTACGAAAAAATTGTAGAAGAAAAAAACAAGGAAAACGAAAAAAATCGAAAGGCGAATTACGAAAAATTTTCCGCAACTGTAAAAAAACTCAGCAATGAAGTAAATATTGTAATGGGCGTTGAAAATTATCAGCCGGAAAATGATATTCTTGTTGAAATGCACAATGTAAACGTTGGCTGGGATGACCATAAAGTTCTGCGCAATCTGAGCTGGACTTTAAAGCGCGGCGAGCATTGGCTTATCCGTGGTTCAAATGGCTCTGGAAAAACAACTTTGCTTGAGCTTATTACTGGCGACAATATGCAGGTTTTTAGCAACGATATAAAAATTTTTGGCGCACCGCGCGGTTCAGGCGAGACAATCTGGGAAATAAAACATAGGCTTGGAATTGTTTCTTATCGGCTTCATGTTGAATACAGAATGTTGGGCGGAACTTCTTTGCGGGATGTGATTATAAGTGGATTCCACGATTCAATAGGAATGTATGAAATTCCAACTGATGTAGAAATAGCTGCTGCAGAAGAATGGTTAAAACTTGGTGGATTTGAAGGCCGCGACAGAGAATCTTTTGGCGATTTGAGTTATGGTGAGCAGCGCGCGATTCTTATTCTTCGTGGTGCGGTAAAATGTCCGCCAATAATGATTCTTGATGAACCTTGCCACGGTCTGGATGAGCAGATGCGCCAAAAAACGCTTGATTTGCTTGAACTTATTGCGGAGCTTGGAACAACAACATTTCTTCATGTTACGCACGAGCCAAGCGAAGTTTTAAAATGTGAAAAGCACGTTCTTGAACTTCATCCGAACGAAGAGCCGATGTATAAAATTTTTGAACAATAAAATGGATTTTGCTTTATGAAAAAATTTTTTTCAATTTTGCTTATTTTTTGTGCAATTTTTAGCGTTTCTGCAAAAAACAAGGAAACTTTAGAAAGTCTGAAAAATCAAAGAAAAACTGCGTACAGACAAAAATCAATTTCGGGTGAGCCTGTTGAAATGCAGGAGATTTGGGGCTGGGTTATGCAAAGCCGCTTTTACGAATTTGATAATGATTTGCCGCTAACTGATGTTGGATTTTTTGCCACGGATGTTGATTGTTACGGAAATCTTACAAATGTTCCAGACCGAAGCAAACTTGCGAATTTTCCGGGACGAGTTCATCTTGTTCTTGTTTGCGACAGCAGAAGCCTGACACATTTTGTTCTTGATCCAAATTTTGGAATTACAGACAAAATGATAAAAGAAATTATGCAAGCCGCGGAGCCTTTTGACGGAATCAATGTTGATTATGAACTGATTCCCGGAAAAGATGTGCAGAATTTTTTGAATTTCCTTGAAAAACTTAAAAATGAATGTAAAAAAGTTGGAAAAATGTTTACGGTTTGTGTTCCGGCTCGTGTAAAAACGATTAGCGATGATGTTTTTCCGTATGAAAAAATTGCAGTGCTGGCAGACAGAGTTATGATTATGGCTTACGATGAGCATTGGTCAACAAGCCAGCCAGGTCCGATTGCTTCTATGAATTGGTGCGAAAAAATTGTTGATTATGCGGTTACAGTAATTCCGCAGGAAAAACTCGTTATGGGTTTGCCATTTTACGGAAGAAGCTGGGCGAATGAAAAACCTGCGCAGGCCTGGTATTTTGAAGGCGTAAACAGGATTATTGATGAATATAAATCCGGGCGAGTTATTTATATAAACGACATTCCAAATGTTGAAGTGACAATGAAAGTTAAGGCAAATTTTTGGTTTGAGGATGCTTATTCAACGGTTGCAAAAATGCGGCTTTACAAAAATTTCAATGTGAACAAAATTGCATTCTGGCGAATCGGGCAGGAAGATAAAACTGTCTGGCAATGGATGAAACTTGAAGAGCCAGATTTTGCGGAATAAATAAAGCGGGAGGAAAAAATGAAATATGTCGGAATGCCACTTGGAATGTGGTTTTTGTTTGGAAATTCATTTAGAAAACAGTTGTCTTGTGTTGTGGGGCTTGATTCTTGCGAGGCAAAAAAAATAAAGGCAAATGCAAAAATTAAATATAAAGAAATAATCGCTAAAATTCCAGAATTTGAGAAAAAAGATATTTTTAAAATGAATATAGTAAACTGCGCGCTTTTTTCGGCATTTATTTTGAGCATGAAAGAACGTCCAGATGTTGAAAAAATGACAGAATTTTATTCAAAAGCGATGATGACTCCGGTTATGAAGGCTTTTTGCCGAAAAGCCGGAAAAAATAAATTTTCTGAAAAAGATATTCAAAGGATGAAGGATTCCGCGGCTTTTAAGGCTGCTGACAGAAATCCTTATTCTTGGAACAAGGAATTTTTTCTTTATGAAGATGGAAGCGGTTATGAGGCAAGATTTTCTAAGTGTGGAATTTGTGTGTTAATGAAGGAGCTTGGACTTGCTGAATACATTCCTGCGATGTGCAAGTTTGATTACACAATGAGCGATGCCGGTGGAACTTCTGTTTTTGTAAGAAAATATACGCTTGCTTCTGGTGGTCCATATTGCGACTGCGGATATAAAAAGAAAAATCAGTGAGTTTATTTTTGAAGAAATTTTTGTGCGTTACGGATTGTAAGGGCTGCGTAGCAGTAGTTTTGAACCGAAGGTGAAAAACTATGAGCTGCGGCTAGTCGGCGAACCCTGAAAAGCCAGACCGCTGCGTGTCAGCGGGAACGCCCGATAATTGCTAACAATGAATGTTTTTGGTATATTTAGGTTATGAGTGAAAAAATTGAAAATTGCCCTTGTGGTTCGGGAAAAAAATACAGTGAATGCTGTGAACCAATTATTAAAGGAACTGTAAAAGCTGCTACTCCGGAAGCGTTAATGCGCGCTCGTTATTCGGCTTATGTTACACATGAGATTGATTTTATTGTAGATTCTTGCGAAGAAGGCGAAGGAATTGCTGATATTGATAAACAGGCTACTGAAGATTGGAGCCGCCAGTCAATTTGGCAAGGTTTGCATATTATTAGAACGGAAGAAAAAGATGATGAAGGTGTTGTTGAATTTATTGCCGATTACACAATGAAACATCTTGTTGAACATCATCATGAGATTGCTGGTTTTAAGAAGATTAATGGCGAATGGAAATATGTTGCCGGAAATATTATTCCTGAAACTGTAAAACGTGATGGCGCAAAAATCGGTAGAAATGATCCGTGTCCATGTGGAAGCGGCAAAAAATATAAAAAATGCTGCGGTAAATAATTGAAATTTGCGCTGAAAAGTCTGTTTTTTAAATTTTTTGGCGCAGATGATTGCAGCGTTTTTGGTGAATAGAATAAGATGGCTGAAAAAATTATTACTGGTTTTCATGCGATAGAAGAGCGCGTTCTGAAAGCTAAAGAAACTGCCGGAAAAAATAATGCGGGCGGTGGAATGAGTATTGTTTACAGCAAGATTGGGCCGCGCGTAAAAAAAATTCTTGCGACTGCAAAAGAAGCTGAAATTTCCTGCTCGCAGGCTGATGACAAGACCCTTGACCGCATGGTTCAAACTTTGCCGGAAACTAGCCGTGAACACCGCGGGATTGTTCTTTGTGTAAGCGGTGAAAACGCAAAATCCGCGAATCTTGTTGATTTTGATGAATGGTTGAACGCTGCAAAAGCAAAACCAGAGGATGAACGGCAGGTTGTTGTAGTTTTGGATTCAATAACTGATCCTCATAATGTTGGCGCGATAATAAGAAGTTGCGATCAGTTTGGCGCAAGTCTGGTGGTTTTGCCGGAGCGCCGCGGAATAAAAGATGTTGATTCAAACGAGGTTATTGCCCGTAGTTCAGCTGGTTCTGTTGCTTGGGTTCCTGTTGCTGTTGTAAATAATCTTGTTAGAACGGTTCAAAAGCTAAAAGAAAATGGATTCTGGTCTTATGGTGCGGATGCTGACGGAGAAAATGTTACAAAATTAAAATTTTCGTCTCGTTCTGTGATTGTTATGGGAAGTGAAGGTTCGGGGATTGCCCGGCTTCTTGAATCAGAATGTGACACAATTGTTTCAATTCCGACTTGTGGAAAAATTGATAGTTTAAATGTTTCTGTGGCAGCTGGTGTTTTGCTTTACGAAAACTACAGACAGAGTAATAATTAAAATATGAATGAAAATAAGAAAACTGTAATTGCTGTTACCGGCGCAGATGGAGCAATGGGTGGTGAAGTTGTTGCCCATTTGCTAAATTCTGAAAAAAACTTTGAATTGCGACTTTTTGTATATAATCATGTAAGGCATTATAGGGCATTTTTTAAGCAGCTTTTGCGAAAAGGTCGAGGCAGAATTACGATTGTAAAAGGCGACCTTGGAAATTATGATGATGTTGAGCAGCTTGTTTCTGGGGCTGATTACGTGATTCACTGCGGTGCGGTTATTCCTCCAAAAGCTGATCATAATCCTGAGAATACTGTCAGAACGAATTTTGGCGGCACAAAAAATATTGTTGATGCAATTATGAACAGTGGGCGCGCTGAAGAAATAAAGCTGGTTCACATTTCTACGGTTGCCGTTTATGGAAACAGAAATTATAAGCATATGTGGGCTAGAATGGGCGACCCTGTAATGTCTTCTGCGTATGATTATTATTCTGCGGCAAAAATCAAAGGTGAACGTTATGTTCTGGAAAGTGATTTGCCGAACTGGGTTGTTTTGCGTCAGACCGCGGTTTACCATAAATATTTTTTGGCAAATAATATGAATGACGGACTGATGTTTCATACTTGCTGGAATGCTCCACTTGAATGGATTACTGACCGGGATTCTGGTTTGTGTATTCAAAATCTTGTTGAACGTGATTTGGACGGAAAACTAAATGGATTCTGGAAGAATGACTACAATATTGGTGGTGGAGTGTCTTGCCGAGAAACTGGATATGAAACGTTTAATTCTGGTTTTGCATTGATGGGCGCAGGCGCAGAAAAATTCTTTGAGCCATACTGGAATATTCCTCGTAATTTTCATGGGGTTTGGTATACAGACAGCCACATTTTGGATGAATGGTTGAACTACCGCACAGAAAGCAGCGCGGATTATTGGCAGAGAATGCGTAAAGAATTGTGGTATTATTGGTTTGGCCGCATAGTTCCGTCAGTTCTTATCAGAAAATTGGCTATTGAACGCCTTTTGAAAAACAGCAATGCTCCAATGAATTGGGTTAAGCTTGGTAAAAAAGGCAGAATTGACGCATTTTTTGGCGGAAAAGAAGCATTTGACGCAGAACCAAAAACTTGGAAAGAATTTCCGGTGCTTGCAAAAGGGCAAACTCTAGAAGGTTCAATTGACTACGGCGAATTAAAAGACGAATCCAAAGCTGAAAAATATAAACTTGACCACGGTTATGATGATTCAAAGCCAGATTCTGAAATTGATTTGGAAGATTTGAAGGTTGCAGCAAAATTCCGCGGAGGAGAAGTCGTTTCTGCTTCAATGGAAAAAGGAAATCTGCACAAAAAAATTACCTGGAAATGCCACAACGGTCATATTTTTGAAAGCAAGCCGTTTACAATTCTTAAGGGCGGTTTTTGGTGTCCGGAATGTTGCGAGGCACTTTCAAAATGGTCTTTTGATAAAGTTTCTGCGAAAATTCCATTTTATGCGCAGGTTTGGTATGATACTCATTCAAAATCAGAAGAAAATAATGTTTATCCTTATGATGAGCACGAAGATGATGATATGATTGTGCCGGTGGAAAAACTTTAGGCTTGAAATATGAAAAAGGCTGTAATTTACGTATTTAGCGGAACAGGAAATACTCGTCTGGTTGCGGATCTGTACAAAAAAAATCTTTCAGAATATGAAACCACAATTTATGACGTAAAAATGAAAAAAGTTCCTGCTGATTCTTCAAAATTTGAATTTCAGCCTTTTCCAAACCTGAATGAATTTGATTTGATTGGTTTTGGGCATCCTGTTTATGGATTTAATATTCCAAAACCATTTGATGATTTTATAAGTCTTTTGCCAAAACTGGAAACTCCAAAAAAAGCGTTTGTATTTAAAACCAGCGGAGAAGGTTTGTACATAAATGAATTTTCTTCGCAGCGGCTTATTTCAAAAATGGAAAAAAAAGGATTTGAATTTGTTTCTGACCGCCATTATGTAATGCCTTACAATATGATTTTTAGACATACACCGGAAATGGTTAAACGCGAATGGCTTTATGCAAATGCTTATGCAAAACTTTCGTGCAGGGAAATTCAGCAAGGCAAAATTGACAAGGTTCATATAAATCCGATTTTAAGATTTTGGGTTCCTCTTGTCCGTATCGAATGGCTGTATTATCCGCTTTCTGCACCGTTTTCTTTAAAAGTTGACATGAAAAAATGCGTGAAATGTCAGAAGTGTGTAAAAAATTGTCCGCTGAATAATATTTCCTTTAATGGAACGAAATTTGAATTTGGTTATAACTGCACAATGTGCACATGCTGCTCGTTCGGTTGTCCAACAAGTGCAATCAGTATAGGAATTTTAAACGGCTGGAAAATCAACGGTTCATATTATATAGAAAAAACAGCTGCGGATGAAAACATTGCTTCTCCGGAAATCGGTGAAAAGTATTCAGGCTTGCATCCATGGCTTTACAAAAAATATTACCGCAATCTGGACAAAAAACTTATATCAGCTGGAATCGGTTTAGATTGAAGTTTTAGGATAGAATCTGCCAGTTTTGTATTATTTTGATTTGTTTTTATAACAGTATTTTAAATAGGATTTGATTAACTGATTTTGTTCGTGTAGACTAATAGAGTTATGCTTATCAAGGTAATGGCTGATTCTGGCCGACGTATCGCCTGGACTGACCGAAAAAATGGTTATTTCCAGTTTTTGTTTAGTAAAAAAAATAATGAAAATGGATATTTCCGTGGAAGCACGAAATTTTTGAGCGGATTTACTAGTTGTGGAAAGGAACTTTCTGAGGCAGCTTTTACAGAAGTTTTTCCGTATGGTTTTAAATCTGTTTTTGAAAAATCATTTATTGAAGCGGCTTTGCTTTTGGAAGAGCAGGCTTTTTATTTGAATTCAAATTCTGAGGTTGGAATTCTAAATGTTGCCCCGACAATGCTTCTTGAAGAATCTTTGCCGCTTGAAGGAACTGAATCAAAAAGTAACCGAGAAGAGCTTGCTAAGCAGATAAAATCGGATTCAGTTTGGTCTGAAAAAAATTGTGGCGGCGTAAAAGTAATAAGTTCAGATAAAGGTGTTGCGGTTGCGGCTGTTTTTGATTTTGATTTTTCCACAAAAAATGAAGATTTGATTCTTTGTAAAAAACAGCAGAATTCTGAAAATTCTCAGGAGCCATTTTCCGCGGATGGTTGGTATGTTGCTTTTGAGGCGGATGAAAATTCTGCAATTGAAAAAGCGGTTCGTCTTGCAAAAGAAAAGGGAATTATTGCCCATAAAAAACAGATTGATGACTTTCTTGGCAAATTCAATGCGGATTTTGGCGACAAAAAATTTAATGAGTCAATTCAGTGGGCAAGATTCAGCGCATGGCAGCTTGCTACAAAAGACCATGGAAGCAATTACCGTGGAATTTGGGCTGGACTTCCTTGGTTCAGGGATAATTGGGGGCGCGATACATTTATTTCTTTGTGTGGAACGCTTTTAGTTTCTGGTTGTTTTGAAGAAGCAAAAGATGTTCTTTTGGGGTTTGCGGATTTTCAGGATTTGAACAAAGATAGCCCGACTTATGGACGTATTCCGAATCGTTACCGCGATGAAAAAGATGTGATTTACAATACAGCGGACGGAACTTTGTGGTTCATCCGCGCTCTGTGGGAATATGTTCAGTATTCTGGTGATGTTTCGATTATAAATCAGCTTGAAAATACAGTGAATATTGCACTTTTTGCAGAAATGGATCGTTGTGATGAACACGGTTTTCTTATGCATGCAGATGCTGATACTTGGATGGATGCACGGATTGAAGGAAACGAGCCACTTTCTCCGCGTGGAAATCGTGCAAATGATGTTCAGGCTTTGTGGTTTACCGCGTTAAAAATTGGTGCCGAAATGCAACGGTTGCTTTGCAATAATGAAAAGGCCGATAGCTATGATTTTATTGCTGAAAGAGTAAAAAAATCATTTTTGGAATATTTCTGGAACAAAGATTGCAATGCGCTGGCAGATTGTTTGCCGGAAGGTGGTTATGGCGAATGGATAAAAGATATGCGCGTTCGTCCAAATCAGCTTTTTACGTTTATGATTCCTTCTGTTTTGGATTTACGCCCGGAAGAATATTTTGTTGAAAAAAAAGTTGCGGACAGCATTATTAAAAATGTTGAACGTGAGCTTGTTAATCCTTTTGGTCTTTACAGTTTAAGTCCGGAAGATCCGTTGTTCCATCCAGAGCACGAAAATCCAGAATGGTATCACAAAGATGCGGCTTATCATAATGGAACAATTTGGGAATGGAACACGGGCGCATATATTACAGCAAGCGTTCTGAGTTCAAATGGAATTCTTGGTGAAAAGGCAGCTGCAATTTTGCAGAATTATTCTAAGATGATTCAGGAATTCGGTTGTGCTGGTTCATTGAGCGAAAATATTCACGCAAGACCAGATTCAAATGGAAATCCTAAACTTTCTGGAACATTTAGCCAGGCTTGGTCGGTTGCGGAATTCAATAGAAATATCGCGATGGATTTGCTTGGTTTCCATCCGCAGCTTGTCCAGAAAAAAATAAAATTCTGTCCCTGTCTTCCTGCTAACTGTAAGGAAGCAAAAGCGGCTCTTCCGTTTGGAAATGGCTGGATTTTTGATGTTCAGATTAAGCGCAAAGGTGATTCTTATCATTGTGCTGTAAAATGGATTGTAGAAAATCCTGAATCGCTGGAAAATTTCCCGGAACTTACGCTGAACGAAATTAAAATTAAACCGAATGAAAAATACGAGATTTTGTCGTCAGCAAAATACAAAAACAAAGATGAAAAACATTTTTCTTTTGAAAAATTTGGAACTCCTTCAAAATGGATTACTTTTCCGTTTGTAAAACAAAATTTGAACAATGAATTCTGCGGTGCGGAGCATAAAAAAGATTACCTTTTTAATCTTATAAAAAGCGGAAGAATGAACAGCAAATGCAGCGGAGGAAAAAATACTGGTGCGCTCGAATGGTATTTTGATTCAAAGGAATTTGAAGAAAAATATCACACTGATATTGAACTAGGGGCAATTTATAAAAAATCTGGAACAATTTTCAGGCTTTGGGCGCCGACTGCTAAAGCGGTTTCTGTTTCATTGTTTGCGGATGGTGAAAATTCTGCGGCTGAAAAAACAATTGAGCTGAAGCAACTTTCTGAAAAAGGAAAACTTGGCGTTTGGGAAGCAACTGTAAAGGGCGATTTGCACGGAAAATATTATCTGTACACAGTTCTAGTTCATGGTGTTGAGCAAATTTCTTCTGATCCGTATGCAAAGGCTTGCGGCGTGAACGGAAAACGTTCAATGGTTGTTGATATGAGCCGTACAAATCCAGATGACTGGGATTCTGTAAAAGTTCCTGTTGTTCAAAGTCCTAGTGATGTTGTTGCTTATGAAGCGCATATTGCGGATATTACTTCTAGTCCAGACTGGAATGGCGACAAGAAAATTCAAAGAACTTTTTTGGGCGCGGCTCAGACTGGAACAACTTACAATGGCGTTCCAACTGGGTTTGATCACATAAAATCTTTGGGGGTTACGCATGTTCAGCTTCTTCCTGTTTTTGATTTTAGAAGTGTTGATGAAAAAACTGTAAATGACCCGATTGTTAAAAATAGAATTCTATTCGGCAGTTTTAACTGGGGTTATGATCCAGAAAACTATGCGTGCGTTGAAGGTTCTTATTCAACAAATCCGTATGATGGTTCTGTCCGCATAAAAGAATTTAAGCAGCTTATAAAAAATTATGCAGATGCTGGAATCGGAATAATTATGGACGTTGTTTACAATCATGTGAACGACGGAATTCATCAGGGGCTTGGAACTAGCGTTCCTGGATATTTCTATAGGGTTGAAGGATATTCCGGCGCAGGCGAAGATACAGCAAGTGAACATTCAATGTTCAGAAAATATATGGTTGACACGCTTTGTTTTTGGCTTAAAGAATACAAACTTTGCGGTTTCCGTTTTGATTTGATGGGGCTGCACGATGTTGTGACAATGAACGCAATCCATGATGCTTTGCATAAAATAAAATCAGATGTTCTTATTTATGGCGAAGGTTGGGATATGTATCGTGCTGGAAAATTTGACGGAGCTTCGCAGGTTAATTGTGAAAAACTTAATGGAATCGGTTTTTTTAATGATGCAATGCGTTGCGGAATCAAAGGTCCGATTTTTGATGACAAGCAAAAAGGTTTTGTTCATGACGGAAGTGGTCGCGAGGCTGTAAAATTTGGAATTGTTGGCGCTACAAAACATCCTCAGATTCAGTTTGAAAAAATTGAAGGAACTGCAGCTCCAAAACCATGGGGTAAAGAAACTTGGCTTTCGGTAAATTACACTGAAATTCACGATAATATTACGTTACGTGATAAACTTTTTATGGTTGAGCAGGATAAGCCGGAAGAATATCTAGACCAAATGCAAAAAATGGCAATTTCGCTGGTGGTTCTTGCGGAAGGTTATCCGATTTTGCATGCAGGAATGGAATTCTGCCGTTCAAAAGAAGTTCCAGAAGATATAAAAGCTACAAAACAGATTTTTTATGAATATGGAATTTCTGACGACGGAAGACATTTTATTTTGCACAATACTTATAATGTTTGTGACAGGATAAATAATCTTGACTGGAAACGTTGTGCCGCAAAGCAAGATGTTGTGAATTACGTAAAAAATCTTATCAAGCTTAGAAAAGAGCATCCGGCGTTCAGGCTTTCTACCGGTGAAGAATGTGAAAAAGTTTTGAGGTTTATTGACAACAAAGCGGCTGGGCTTCCTGAACAAGTTCTTGCATGGGAACTTGATGGCAGTAAATGCGGTGATAGTTGGAAAAAAATCGTTGTTGTGGCAAATCCTTTTACTTCAGATGTGAAATTTGAACTCAATGGAAAAGGAACTTGGAGACTTGTTACAGATGGCAAGCAATTTGCAGAAAATTCTTTGCCACTTGAGGACGGTTCTGTTGTTACAATTGCTACAAAAACAGTTGCGGTTTACGCTTTGCAATAGTTTTTTGATTGAATTTAGGCTGCTTCTGAAACATTTTGTTTTTTAACGCAGCCTAAAGAATTTCGTAAAAAATGCCGATAAAATCGGAGAGGTCTTTTTTATGAAAAGAGTTTTAAATTTGATTTTTGCGCTGGCAATTTGTTTTTCTTTTGCTGCCTGCACGGATGATAATAACGATAATTATATAATCGATGTAAGAAAATCTGAAGATTCAATGCGGATAAATGTTTCTGTTCCATATGTTGAAGGAATGTCGTATGTTAATATTTTCAGAAGAGATGATTATAAAGATATTTTTAATATAGGGCAGATAATTCCAGCCTCAAAAAACATAAACGCATCTTATATATTTGAAGACAATCTTGTTTTTGATAATAGGGATTATCAATATATGGCAAGATTTAAAGTGAACGGCTCGTACAAAACAACCGAATGGTCGGATGCTGTAAAACTTACTCAAAATGCGCCAATTTATACAGATGATCCAAAACCTGTTCTTTCCAGTGACGAATGTTACTTTTCTTATGATGCGGAAACTGCGACTCTTGCTTTGGTTCCTGCCGAAGGAAACCCAAGTGATTCAATTACCTTGCCCACAGAAAGTGATTTTTCAAAATATAATCTTGGGCTTGCGGTCAGCACAAAAGACGGTGAGTATTCTACAGTCTTTAAATTGGCGGCAACTGGTGCAAGTTATACATCGGATACAACGCCGGTTTTATTGCGAATGATTTTAACGTCAAATTATTTTAATAAAGAAATTGTATTAAAAGGCGTTGTTTGTCAGCTTGTTAGCAAAAAATATCAAAATCCAGATGAAGAAGATTCTCCATTGCGTTATACGACTGTTCAATGGACTGCGCCGCGTGAAATTCCAGTAAAAAGTGATGATGAATATATTGATTATTTTACGGTGACTTCAACTGCCTCGGATGATGAAACTTACGATTTTTCAGATACTGGAATAACAAACAGCAAATCTGCAAAAATCAATTCTGAAAAAGATTATTCGCTGATTTTGGATTATTCTGATTAATTGATAAGTAGTCCGTTTACTGCAAGTTCAGCTGCACCGTAGCAGTCAGAAATATCTTTTGCGTTCAAAACTGAAATTTTAAAGATTGCCGATTCCAAAAGAGAATAAAGCATTACATTTGCGTATTTTACGCTTACTTTTTTGAATTCTCCAGCGCGGATTCCGCGGATTATAACACAATTCAAAAGATGCTGAAGCCGGATTATTCTGCGCAAAACTCGTTCTTCTGTATTTACTCCAGATTTTTGTAGTTGAACCAAATATGGTAAAAGAACTGCAAAAAGTTTTCGGTTTTCTTCGCATTTTTCAAGGATAAATTTCAGCATTGATTTTAAGACTTTTTCTGTTGAAATTGTTGTATCTGTGGCAATTTTTATAAGAACATCTTCCAAAGTTGAAAGAAACTGCTTTATGCTGAACAGAAAAATTTCACGTTTGTTTTTAAAATAAATGTACAAAGTTGTGCGCGTAATTCCGCAGCGGTCGGCGATTTTTTGGAACGTTACATCTTCGTAACCTTCGTCCATAAAAACGTCAAGCGAGCGTTCAAGAATTTCTTCCCGTCTTTTATCGTGTTCAACAACTGTAGCCATTGGTTTTAAAATTTCCTTTTGTGCAGTTTTTTATTTGCTGAATTTATTTTGCTTTTGGCAAATAATTTGTGTATCTGTAAAATGTTGTGTTCAAATTTCCGGCTTTGATGTCTTTTAGGCTGTTTGCGTAATGGCCAAAATTTTCCTGGAAGGATTTGTGGCTTGTTATGATTCCAAATTCCCAGCCTTTAAAATTTTGCCATAGAACTGACATTTTCTTGTAAAGTTCTGCGGCTTGTTCTTCGTCGCCAAGACGTTCGCCGTAAGGTGGATTGCAAAGAATCAAACCTGATTCATAAGGTGCGCTGAGTTCTGCGAAGTCGGCCTGAACAAAATCCGGGCGGATGATTTTTGCGTCACTTCCAATCGACTGAAGGGCGCGGCCTGCCATAACACAAGCGTATTCTGCATTTTTTTTGGCGCGTTCAACTGCTTCAAAAGAAATGTCCGAGCCGGTAATTCTGACTTCTACATCAGTGCGGATTTTTTCTGCTTCTTGTTTGCGTATTTCGTCTGCTTTTGCTTTGTTGTAAAAAGGCAGAGTTTCCAGCGCAAATCTGCGTCCAAATCCAGGCGCGACATTATATGCGTAAAGAGCCGCTTCTATCGCAATAGTTCCTGAGCCACAGAATGGATCGTGCAGCGGAGTTTTTCGGCGCCACATCATTTCCTGTAAAAGGACAGCGGCAACTGTTTCCCGTAAAGGGGCAATTCCTCCGTCTACGCGGTAGCCACGTTTATGGAGCGGAAGTCCTGACAAATCAAGAAGAATCATTGCGATATTTTGATCCATGTAAACGCGGATATTTGATTCATTTCCGGTTTCTGGCATTGAAGACATTCTGAATTTTTCTGTAAGTTTCTGATAAATCGCTTTTTGAACAATTGACTGAATTGCGTGTTCGGAATTTAATTTGCTTTTGTAGCAACGAACTTTATCTACAGTAATTTTTGAATCTTTTTTAAAGAAATCTTGCCAAGGGATATTGTAAACTCCGTCAAAAAGCTGATCAAAATCTTCTGCGTCAAAAGATGCCATCTGAAGAAAAAGTCTGTCTGCTGTGCGAAGGCAAAGATTGCATTTGAACATTGCGTTGTTATCGCCTTCAAAAATAACGCGGCCAGGAGCGTTGTCCTTTAATTTATAACCAAGATGTTTAATTTCATTTCCAAGAATTTTTTCTGCGCCAACGGCACACAATGCGACCAATGTATTCATAAGCTAAATGTAACATTTTTACAATTTTTGCGAAAGTGTCATTTTGACATTTTCGCAAAAAAATGTCATTTTGCGGAGAATTCTTTTAGTGAGCAATTCCTCTGATTTCTTCCAAGGTTTGAATTCCTTTGCGCTGCATGTATGCGGAAATTCCGTTGATACATTCAATCATTGTGAATGGGTTTGCAAATGTGTTTGTTCCGACTTCTACAGCGGTTGCGCCGGCCATAACAAATTCAATCACATCTGACCATGTTGAGATTCCACCGATTGCAATAATTGGAACTTGCTTTTCTTGTGGAAGATTTTTTATTGATTCATAAAGCTCGTAAATTAATCGGACGGCGATTGGGCGCACGGCAGGCCCGCCAAAACCAGCTTTGATTTTGTCAAAGACTGGTCGGCCTGTTTCAACGTCGATTGCAACTCCTTGGAAAGAATTGCAGAGGCTGATTGCGTCTGCGCCAGAATCAATGCATGCAAGTGCGACTTGGTTCAATTCTGGCGATTGCGGCGTTAGTTTTACCCAAAGCGGTTTTTTTGTTACAGCACGGACTGCGCTTACAACTGTGTTTGCGGAAGAACAGCTCATTCCGAATGCGGCTCCGCCGGCGCTTACGTTCGGGCATGAAATATTGAGTTCGATTACAGGAACTTGAGTTTTTTCAAGAAGTTTTGCGCCTTCCACATAAGTTTCTAGGCTTGAACCTGAAAGATTTGCTATTGCAACTGGCTTTAATTTTAGCATTTCAGGAAGTTCGTGTTCTATAAAGTGAGGGATTCCTGGATTTTGAAGTCCGATTGAATTCATCAGGCCGCTTGGAGTTTCCCAAACGCGGATTCTAGAATTTCCTTGCCGTGGTTCAAGGGTGAGACCTTTTGAGGCGATTCCGCCAAGTTTGTTTACATCAAAAATTGGCGCATATTCTGTTCCGAATCCGAATGTCCCAGAAGAACCGATAAGCGGATTTTGGAACTTGATTCCATTTATTGTTACGGATAAATCCGGGGTTTTAGGGGCAGCGCCCTTAGGAGAAGGGGTAGGAGGCAACGAAGTGCCGACGAGGGGAAGGCTTTCCCCGTTCAATTTTGGTTTTATTCTTGAAGGTTCTGGTTTTGGGAATGAAAGAATTTTTGAGTCGAAAACTGGACCGTCCTTGCAGCAGCGAAGATTTCCTTTTGTGGTTGGAATTACGCAGCCAAGGCAAACTCCGACGCCGCAAGCCATTCGGGATTCCATGCTTAGCCAACATTGAACGCCGGCGGATTCTGAGATGGTTTTGATGTAATTTAACATTGGGGCTGGACCGCATGCGTAAACGGCTGAATATCCGCCTTTTTTGATTTTTTCTGCATCGATTGCGGCTGTAATCATTCCGTGCAGTCCGACGCTTCCGTCATCTGTGGTGATTGTGAGTTTTTCTGGATGAATATTTTCGAGTCCGTAGGAGCCGCTTTTGAACGAGGCGATAAAGTCGTAAGTTTTTGGTGGAAGTGATTCGGCGAAATTTGCGACTGGGGCAACGCCGATTCCTCCGCCGGCAATCAGAACTTTTTGGCTTTTTGCGTTTGTGGAAGCTGAATCTGCCGGGCGTGGGAAAATGTTTCCGAGCGGTCCGAGAATCTGAATTTTTTCGTCTGCATCAAGTGTGCAAAGTTCTTTTGTGCCTCTTCCTTTTAGCAGGATGAGAAAAGAGATTTCTGCGCCGCAAGAAGTTTTTTCAGCATGAAAAACGCTGATTGGGCGCGCTAAAAGCTGCTGGCTTTTTTCTGAACGAAGCATAAAAAACTGACCTGGAAGCGGCATTCGCGCGTTTTCGCCGATTGTGTTTATTTTTAGACAAAATACGGAGCCGTCTGGTTTTGCGCCGGATACGCTTTCGCAAGAAGCTACAGTTCCTGTGGTAAAAACGGGATATGGAATGCCATTGCAGTCAGTGATTTGTTTCATTTTTCAGTTTCCTTAAAATTAATTTTTTGTAGGTTGAATTTATAAAAACTCGAAATTCAATCTAAAATTATACTATAAATATAATCTTTCTTGAATATAAGGCAAACTTTAAAATTTTGCTTGCAAAATCTAAAAACGTATTCCGAATCTTATTGACGGATGAAGGTCAACGGAATCTGAAAATGAAATTGCTCCAAAATTATTATCGCGGACTTCGTTATAAAAAGCTGTGTCGTTGAAATTATCAATATGAAAATCAAATACGCTGGAAATAAAAACTGAAAATCTTCGGAGCGGCTTGAATTCCAGGGAAATTCTGGCTTCTGGAACAAAATTAAATCTGTGGTCGCCGTTTTCTATGTCCGAGAAAGCCCAAAGAAATTTTCCGTTCATGGAAAAATCTAAAAGTGTTCGGCTAATTAAAGTTTCTTCGTGGCCAATTCCAAAATTCAAGTTGATTGATTTTCCTAAATCACTTAATGATTGTCCTGTAAGCACTGAACCGTGAACGCGGCGGCTTCCGATTTTTATTCCACCTTCAAAAAGTCCGTCTGTGTCTACAGAAACTTCCGGTTGGATGCGGAAAACGTCTTGTTGCTTTAGTTTTCCAGTTTTTACAAGTGTTTTTGTTATTTTTGAATTATTTTTGACCGCAGAAATTTTTTCCTGCTCAAGAGTTTCTTCTCCAACTGTAAATGTGTATGCGATTCCTTTGTGCGGATAAACATATTTTTTGGGGCAAACTTCTGTAATGTATCCTTCTGCGTCGTAATGTTCAACTTTTAGCGGAATTGGCGTTGGAAGAATACTGTCCTTGTAGATTACAACAGAATAACTTTGGCTTGAAGGAAATCCGATTACAGTTCCTGTTGGAGATGGAACAGCAAGAATCGGAATTCTTATGCTTTTTATTACAGGAAGCCCGTCAGCAATTTTTAGAACCATATTTCCGTGGCAATCAAAAACTGCACATTCATAAGCACCATGGATTACAAGTCGGCTACTTTTTGCGTCGGAAAAAGCTTTGTTTTCATCAAGTGCAAGAAGCCAGCTTAGGTAATTTGAGCAACAGTGCATGTCGAAAAATGCAAATTCTGAATAATCAAGGAATCCTCCTGTTGCTTTGTTGATTGATTTTCCGATTGTTGCAAAAAGTCCGCGGTCTTTTTTTGTTTCTTTTTCAGATTGGGCGGTTGTTTCTATTTTTTGTTCATCTGTGGCAGAATTTTCTGTTTGGTCAGTTTCTTCCGGGTAAATTTTGTAAAATATTTTTTCACCTTGAGTTCTAAGACTGATTGGAGCATCGTAGTATTCATTTACATTTGGATACAAAGTTGAAAGAAGTCTTGTTACAAGAGAAGGAATATATGTTCCAGTTTTGAATGGATAATATTCACGGTGCATAATTTGAGAAAAATATTTGTTTACTTTTGGAATATAATCATTTGTGTAAATTTCAGGGTTTGTGTTCCAATAATTTGCAAAGACTTTTGACTGGCCGAATTTTCCATAGTTCCATTCCTTTTTTTTGTTGTAAATTTTTAGTGGAACGGTTGGAACTATGTCTTCTGGATTTATGATGTTCCAGATAAAATTGTATTTTGGGTCTGTAACTTTTTCTTGCTGGGAAACATTTGGAGCTGCAAAAGTGTAGACGTAAATATTTTCCGTGTCAAAATAACCTTGGTCAGCGAGTTGTGCGCCAAGAAGATTTGAAAGTGCCGCGCCTCGGCTATGTCCTGTGATTAAAAAATAAGTTGTGTTCGGGTCAATTTTTCTTTTTAAAAGATAATAAATCAGTGCTTTTTGAATCAATGTCTGAGTGCGGAAAAATCCTTCGTGAATTAAAGTTGATTCGTGCGTTGAATCCGCTACATTCGCGTTGGAAATCCATTCCGGCGCAGAATATGGAGTTCCGCGGATTGTAAGAAAAATCAGCGTACGTTTGCCTCTTGCGCTGTTGATTTCTTTTGAGGCGATGCTGAAAGCGGCCTGATCTTTTTCAAGACCAGGAGCTTTATAGTCAAGTTGATAATGAAATTCCATGTTTTTTTCTGGAACGCCTAATTTTTTGTAGACATTTTTTAACTGGTTCAAGTCTGGATCAGTTTTTAGGTTTACATAAGAAACTTCTGAAAGCGCGCAGGCAATTTTTGCAAGTCCATGATTGTAAATTGTCGGGGAATTTTCGCCGAACCAATGCTCATTCCATTCAAAAGGAATTTCAACAGGCGTTTCAAATCCGGTTTCTTCAGAATTAATTGGAAGAATAACTGTTTCCGCAGAAAGAGCCAATTTTGCCAAACAAAAAATAGAAAATACAAAAATATTTTTTTTACTTAGAAATTTCATTTTTTTCAACTTTTAGATTGATTTTTGATTTTGGAGAATTTTTATTCCCGGCGTTTGTTTTATTTGCACCGGGAGTTTATCTTCTAAAGATTCGCTTTTGCGTTCAATAAATCTTGTTTGCTGAAAAGGGCATTTTTTGCGGCTGAATCAGCAATATCTGCAAGGCTCAAAGAACCTGAATCTCGTTTTTCTGCGAGTTCTGAATCTTTTTTCCATGCGCAAAGGATTCCTCGACTTGAATTTACTGTTCCTCCGCATTTGTCTAGCAATGTTGCGGCGATTCGGGCAGCTCCACCTTGAGCGCCATAACCTGGAATCAAAAAGAATGTTTCAGGATATTTGTCGCGAAGTTCGCGGGCGTCTTTTTCTTGGGTTGCGCCAACAACTGCTCCGATTGGGCCGCAAGTCTGTTCTGCATAATTTGATTTGAATTCATTGTTTATGTTTGCAATTTCGTTTCCAACTCTTTCCAAAAGAAGTCCGCCGTTTTTTAATTCCTGATGTTCAATATCTGTCATTCCCGGATTTGAGGTGCAAAGAAGTACAAAAGCACCTTTTCCACCTTTTTCTGGGGCTGCATAATTTGTAAAAGGTCTGAGAGTATCAAAACCCATGTAAGGATTGATTGTGATTATGTCTGTTTCAAAATCGCCGGAAAAATGGGCACGCGCATAAGCATCGGCGGTTGCGGCAATATCTCCGCGTTTTATGTCGCTGATTGCAATAAGTCCTGCGTTTCTAACGGCTTTTAAAGTTTCTGCGTAAACTTTCATTCCTTTTAAGCCCATTGCCTCATAATAAGCGATTTGAACTTTACAGCAGCAGGCACTTTTGTCGCTTACAATCCGGCGGATAATTTCCTTGTTATAAGCAAGAACTGCTTCTTCCGGTGAGCCAACAGCCTTGATAACTGATTCTGGAAGATACGATGGATCTGTGTCCAAGCCAACGCACAAAGGACCTCGTTCTGCGGCGAGTTCTTGTAAAATCTGCATATTATGTTTTGTAATCATAATTTTATTATATCGTTTTTTTTTATGAAATTCTATTTGTTACGGCGCGGCGAACTTCTTCCGCGTATTGCAGCATATTCAGAAAGAGGGCAGTTATTTGCGCATTTATTGCGTTTATTGAAAATTTTGGTTTACCTTTTTTGTTGAGTCTGGAACGAGCTGTGGCTGCGGTACGGATTTTGTTCCATTCTGAAAAAATTTCCGGGATAAAAGTGATTGTTATCGAAAGCAGCATTGCAGAATTCAATTTTTTAAATGAAGGAATTATTTTGCAGATTTTATTTTCTAGTCCGCAAAGCGTGTCCATGATTTCAAGTTTTGAAGTTGTTTCAAAAACGATTAAGGAAAACAAAGCCGTTACAAAAAATCTGAAAGTATAAAGCAAATCTGAAAAAAGTGCGCTGTAGTTTTGGGAAAGAATCGAAACCGAGGAAAAAAGTATTGCAATCCAAAGCAGGAATCTTAATCGGAGAAGACTTTTAAAAGGTGTTTTTGCAAGAAAAAAGAAGATTGCGGTAAAAAAGAAGTAAAAAAAAGTGCGAATCCATGGAATATATTGAACAAAATTTTCGTTTTTAAACCAGAGTGAAGAATTGCTGAACGTCCGTAACGTTACAAAAAGCATAAGAACGATTTTTATTCCGCATGGAATTTTGTGGATTAATGAATTTTCGTTTCTATAGCTGAAAATCGCCGGATTTTTTTTCATTAGTTGCTCTGTTTTTATTTGTTGCCCCAAAAAAGTTCGGAAATCGAATTTGGTCGTTCCAAAGGATTTTTGATTCCGAATTTGTTAAGATCAAGTTTTAGACCTTCTTCTGGAGTTCCGGAAAATTTGATTTCGCCTTTATCAAGAATTACAAATCGGTCGGCAAGTCCCAAAATTTTTTCAAGTTCATGCGTAAGAACGATGATTGTTTTTTGCGCAGCTTTTAGTTTTTTTAGAATTTCGCAAACGCTTTGAACGCCCGGAAAATCAAGATTTGCAAAAGGTTCGTCAAAAATAAAGATTTCTCGGTTCATTGCAAGAATTCCTGCAACCGCAAGTCTTCGTTTTTCTCCGCCGCTCATTTGTCTTGCCGGGGCAAAACGACGTTCGTAAAGTCCGACTGATTTTAAAGTTTCCTCAACTTTTTTTTTAATCTCTTTTTTTTGAATTTTTTGGTTTTTCAGACCGAAAGAAACATCTTCAACTGGAGTTTCTCCAAGAATCTGCGCATCCGCATCCTGAAAGACAAGCCCGACTCCCGATTTTGGAACGGAAATCTGCCCGCAAGTCGGTTCATCGAGCTGCGCAATCAAAGACATAAGAACGCTTTTTCCAGAACCATTTCTTCCGCAGACAACAATAAATTCTCCGCGGAAAACTTCCAGCGAAATGCCTTTTAAGGCAACTACATTTGAAAATTTTCGAGAGACATTTTTTATTTGAAGAATTGGTTCTGTCATTTTTATGCCAAATAATTTTTTACAATCGGGTAAAGTTTTTTAGCAAGCGGAATCATAATAATCAGCTTGATAATATTTCCTGGAATAAATGGAATTAAAACATAGCTTAAAACTTTTGACATTTCAAGGTCTGGCTTTACACGGTGAAATCCTGCGATTCCAAGTGCAAAACATACGACTGTGGCAACAATTGCCGCAAGCGCAAAGAAAATCCAGTTTAAAATATTGGTTTTTGCAGAAAATTCTGTTGTAGTCGCATCTGCCGGGACTTCTTTGTAAGGATTTTTTACAAGAAAATGAACTATAAGTCCACCTGCAAGCGCTGCAATCATATAGCCAACAAGAAATCCTCCTGTTGGTCCGTTTAAGATTTTATCAAATCCGCCTTTTCCCGAAAAAACAGGAAGTCCAAAACTTCCCAGAACAAGAAAAATAAAAACTGAAAGTGTTCCGTAGATTGGACCAAGAATAAGTCCGCTCAGCATTGCCATCATATCTTGAATTACGATTGGAACTCCACCTGCAAGCGGAATTTGAATAAAACATCCAGCGCAAACAAAAGCGGCAAACAGAGCAACAAGAATTGCGCGTTTGCCGATAGAATTTGATTTGTTCATAATTGTTAACCTCTTTGTTTAACAAAAGGTAACAATTATGAGTATTTTGGTCAATAATTTTGGTACGCCGATTTATTTTTTTAGCAATGCGGCAAAAGGATTGTAAGTTTCGCCGTCAGAATCGTTGTGGGTGCTGAAATATTCGCTCGCTTCTTCATCCTGTTCGTTTGATGTGCTTGGAACAAGAGAAATTCTTCGGTTTGCGGCATCAATTTCTTTTATTACAACAGACATTGGCTGACCGACGCTGAACTTTTTCTTAAGGTTTGTGTTTCGGTCAACGCCAAGTGCAGAAATATGAACAAGTCCGTCAATTCCGCTTTCAAGGTTGATGAAAACACCGAAATCTGTTACGCGGGAAATTTTTCCGTCAATTTTTTGTCCTTTTGAAAAATGTTCGTTTACAGTTTCCCACGGACTTTTTATCAATGCTTTTGTGCTGATGGAAACGCGTTCTTTGTCCCAGTCTGTGCTGATTACTTTTGCAGTTACTTCTTGTCCAACTTCAAGAACTTTTGAAATGTCTGTTACGCGGTCTAAAGAAATTTCTGAGATTGGAAGCAATGCCTGGAATCCGTCAACATCAACAAAAGCACCGAATGACTGAAGACTTTTTACAGTTCCGGTAACGATTGAGCCGACTGCAATTTTTTTGCTAAGTCCAGAAAGTTGATTCTGGTGTTCTTCTTCCAAAACTTTACGATTTGAGACGACAAGTTTTTTTCCGCCATCTTTGTATTCCTGGATTATAAAAGTAAGAGTTTTTCCGATAAAATACGCTGGCTCTTCTTTCTGGCGGAATCCCATCTGTGAATAAGGGCAGAATGCGCGGGAAGAACCGACTGTTACTTCAAATCCGCCTTTGATTTCTTTTTCAACATGACCTTCTACAGGAATATGATTTTTGAATGCGTTTTCAAGCATTGAATCGTCTGCGGATTGACCTGCGATTTTTGTTGTGAATCGGTTTTCTCCGTTTTTTTCACCAAGATAGAAAGCCTTGATTTTGTCGCCGGCTTTTACAGAAATATTTCCGTCTGCATCCGCAAATTCTGCACTGGAAATAACGCCTTCGCTTTTTGCGTTTAAATCAATAAATATAGTGTCGCCACTTATCTGCACGATTGTTGTTTCAATTTCTTGACCGGGAGTTAATTTTTCAAACATATATTTTTCCTTCCTATTTGAGTTCTTTTTTTATCGGTTTTGCTTCAAACAAACTTCTTGTGGCTTCATTGATTCTTTTTGCCACAATCGGATTGTTCATTGTGTAAAGGTGAACACCGTCCACGCCATTTGTTACAAGGTCTGCAATCTGGTCGATTGCGTACGCGATTCCAGCGTCTCGGATTGCCTCCGGTTCGTCTGCGTAGCGATCCATCATCCGCACGAATTTTTTTGGCAAAACTGCGTTTGTCATGCTGACCATTCGCTCGATTGATTTTTTATTTGTTGCCGGCATAATTCCTGCTTCAATAGGAACATTTATTCCTACAAGCTGGCAGCGTTCAAGGAATGTGTAGAATTTTTCGTTATCAAAAAAAAGCTGACTCAAAAGATGCTCTGCGCCTGCGTCAACTTTTCGTTTTAGATTTTTTAGGTCATCAATCGGGCCTGCAGAATTTGGATGGCATTCCGGGTAACAGGCTCCCATGATTTTGAATCTTTTTCCGTCTGTGCGTTTTTCATTGAATTCCCGGATAAATTTTATTAAATCACTTGCGTAAAGAAAATCATTTGCAGGTTCCCGCCCTTCGATTCTGTCGCCTCTGAGCGCAAGAATATTTTCAATTCCTGCCTCTTGGAATTGTTCCAGCACAAACTGGGCATCCTGTTTTTTCATATTAATGCATGGCATGTGAACTGCGCTTTCTACACCGCAGACATCTTTTATTCTTTTTGCAATATTAAGTGTATTTTCGCAGTTTTCGCTTCCGCCGGCACCGTAAGTTACGCTGATAAAATCAGGCTTGATGTCGCTTAGTTCAGAAAGTGTATTATAAACTGTTTCGATATTCATTGTTTTCTTTGGAGGAAAAACCTCGAAAGAAAAAGCTGTTTTTTCTGTTGAAATAATCATATTTTTAATGTAACAGATTGAAAGAAATTAAAAAAGTATTTATTGATTGTTGCAATGAATTTGGCATTTGGCATTTCTATTGTTATAATAGAAGTGAGTTAAAGTAATTTTTTTATAGAGGAATTTATGACAAGAGAAGATGAGATTGCTGCAAAAGCTGTGCGCCTTTCAACGTTAAAGTCGCTTAAAGTAAAAAAAGAACTTAGAATTAAACAGATAAAACAAGAAGCTGAAGAAAAAATCCGCGAAGTTAACATTCAATATGCGGATGATCCGGAGCGGCTTAGGGCAAAATACGCGGCTGATGATTATGCGCGTTCTGAAAAAGCTAAAAAGCGCGCAGAAAAACGAATCGCAAAAGAAAAAGCGTTGAATGAGCGCGAGCGAAAAATCAGGAAATATACGCTTGGGGAAGAAATTTTCAGTTCAGTTGTGCAGGGAATCGGGGCTTGTCTTTTTATTGCGGCAACGGCTCTTCTTAATGTCCTTGCGTTGAACAATGTTCCTGGCAAATCAAAAATTGTCTACATTGTTTTGTTCAACTGTTTTGGTTGCGGAATGATTTTGAATTATATTTTTTCAGTTTTGAATCATGCGCTTACAAATCCGAGTGCAAAAGAAGTTTTTAAACGTTTCACAAGAATTTTTATTCTTTTTGTAATTGAATCAACTTATCTTGTTTATTCGTTTGCGGCAGTTGAGGGCGGAACAATTTCCTGGGTTTACGGAATTGTTGTTACAGGAATTGCTACGGCTTGTGCTTTGGTTGCGATGTTCCTTTATGCAATTGCTGGAAGTCATTTTGAAACTGCGAATATTGTATTCAATGCTGTTTTGGGTTGGGGCGGTCTGTTTATTTGTGCAAATTTGTATCACGCAATCAGAAAAGAAAGTTTTGCGATGCTTATTGCCTGCGGAATTTTTTATACAGTCGGGCTGGTTTTCTGTTCAATCCGAAAAGTAAAGTTTATGCACGCAATCGGTGATTTGATTGTGCTTGTTGCAAGCGTTTACTTGTTCTTTTCTTATTTCTTGATGTATTAATTTATTCTGAATCTGCGGCGATTTTGTAGTTCCAGTTGTGTTTTGGGTAGCGGCCTTTCATTTCTTTGCAGATTTCTGGCCATGTTGAATTCCAGAAATTTGCAAGATTGTCTGTTATTTGCAGAGGCCGCCTTGCAGGTGAAAGAAGTTTTAGCAAAATCGGCATTCCAAGAATTTTTGGCGTTTCAAAGCAACCAAAAATTTGCTGGATAATTATTTCCAGAACCGGGCGAACTACAAGTTTTGTTTTGTAATCTTGAGAAGATTGCAGTTCATAAAGAAGTTTTCGCTTTTTTCCATTTGGAAGCACAATCTGATTTGGAACATTTTTATCAATTTCAGTTCCGTCCAAAAACCAGTAGAGTGCGTCAAAAACCGTTTTTTCTTGAATAGAATTTTTTCCTCCAAGAAAAGGCAAAAGCCATTCGTTTACATTTTTTTCCAGGAATGATTTTTCAGATTTATTTTCTAAATTTTTTTGCTGGGCGTAAAATTCCGCACGCAGCAAAAGATTTTTAGCATCTTCATTCAAAGGAAGAGAGTCAAATCCTTTTTCCTGGACTTGGGCACAAATTGCCGTAGCAAAATCGTTTGGATCAGGTTGCAATTTTTTTGTTGAAAGTACAATTTTTCCGTAAACAGTCAATTCATTTTTGAAAATTTTTCCATCTTTCAAGAAAATTCCAGTTTTGGTTTTTATTCGTTCTTTTAGGAAATTTTCGGTTTCTGTTTGAGAAAGTTCCGAATATGAAAAAATTGTTCCCTCGCTGATTCCTGCGTCAACTTCCGGGGCAACAATCCATTCAGGAAGAATTGCGTTGCGTTCAATAATTCCTTTTTTTAGATGTGCGACTCGGGCGTTTGGAAATTGATACAATCCTTTTGTTTGCGTTTGTTTTGCTATTCGGTCGGGGAATCCAGCTAAAAGTGCGGTGGCTTTTGAGGACGGTTTTGCGTTGAATTTTTGCTGTGGCGGCAGAGATTTTAAGCGGCGGTCAAGATTTTCCAAAAAACGTTTTTGAATTTCCGGCGAAGATTTTGAATAATTCGAAAATTCCAGCGCGATTTCCGGGTGTCCAAACAAAGCGGAAACCGCCAGCCGCGGATGAATTCCTAGTTTTAAGGCGGCTTTTCCAGTTTCTGTGATTGCGCCATTTTCTGAAAGGCAGCCGATTTCTTTTAAAAGTTTAGAGGCTTCGTTCCAGGCGGCCGGATTTGGTGCGTTTAACCAGTCCAATTTTGATTCATCGTAAACGCCCCATAAAGCACATTCCAAAACTAATGAAGTTATGTCGGAGCGCAAAATTTCTGGTTGTGCATTTTGTTGAAGAACGTCATTTTTGTTCCAAAGGCGGATACATTTTCCTGGCGCAAGTCGCCCGGCGCGTCCGGTCCGTTGTTCTGCAGAAAAAATGCTTTCGCGTTCGGTTACAAGATGTTCCATTCCAAGTGCGATATTTATTTTATTAAGTCGTGCTAATCCTGAATCAATAACGATTTTTACACCTGGAACAGTTATTGAAGTTTCTGCAATTGCGGAGGAAAGAATTATGCGGATTTTGTCTTTTGGTTGCGGTGAAAGGACTTTTTTTTGCTCATTGAAATTTATTGAACTGTGAAGAACAAGAATTTCAGTTTCTTCTGATGAAAGATTGTATTCTAAAAGTTCATTTTGCACGCGGTGGATTTCTGCAATTCCTGGAAGAAAAACAAGAATTGTTTCAAATTTATTTTCATCGTGCAAGATTTTGAATTGTTCAAAGGCGGCTTTTGCTGGCGAAATATTGCCTGCGTATTCAATTTTTACCGGAAACTGCCGGCCTGGAATTTTTAGGATTGGCGCAGGATTTTTCGCAGTTCCCAAATATTCTGCAAGAGATTTTGTTTCAATTGTGGCGGACATTACAAGTACAAAAAGGTCGTTTCTGAGTTCCATTGCTTCTTTTAAAAATGCCAAAACTAAATCCGCATGGATTGAACGCTCATGGAATTCGTCCAGCACAACAACGCTTACTTCTTCCAGGCTTGGGTCAGACTGAAGCTTTTTTGTAAGAATTGCTTCAGTTAAAATTTCAAGCCGCGTTGATTCAGAAATTTTTGATTCAAGGTACATTCTGTAACCGACTGTTTTTCCAGTTTGCTCGCCAAGAATTTCTGAAATTCTGTTTGCAATTGAAAGGGCGGCAATTCTTCGCGGTTCAAGCATTAATATTTTTTTTGAAAAAGACTTTAAAAGTGCAAGAGGAACTGCTGTCGATTTTCCAGCTGCGGTTTCTGCGGTTAAAACAAGAAAATGAGACTCGGAATTTTTTAAAGTTTTGCAGATTTCATCAAGAAACGGCGTGATTGGCAAATTTTGTATTTCTTTAGGAATCATATCTAATTTTTTATGATGTATTTTGATTCAAAATCTTTTACAGGCATTGGACGCGCAAAATAAAATCCCTGGTAATAATCTGTTCCCATATCTTTTAGAAAGTCCACCTGTTCTTTTGTTTCAACGCCTTCTGTAATTACCGGCATATTAAGTCGTTTTGAAAGTTTTATAATAGAATGAAGAATCTGAATAGAGCGTTCCTGATTCTTTGTTGCCTGAAGAAATGCCATGTCAATTTTTAAAACGTCAAACGGAATATCTTTTAACATATTGAGCGAAGAATAACCGCTTCCAAAATCATCCATTTCAATCTGAAAACCGAATGCCCGCAGTTTGTTGATAAGAACAAGCTGCGCCTCTAAATTCATAAGAATGGCTGATTCTGTGATTTCAAGCTTTAAATTTTTTGGATTTATGTCGTATTTTTTTATTAAATCAATAAAAGTCTGGTAAACATCGATGTACAGAAAATCTTTTGGCGAAATATTTACTGAAATGTACATATTTTCAATTCCATTGTCTTTCCATTCTTTTAATTTTTTTGCGGCACATTCCCAAATAAATTGGTCAAGATTTGTTATTAATCCTTTGTTTTCAAAAATTGGAATAAAATCATTTGGATTCATAACGGAATTTTCTGCATGGTTCCAGCGGACAAGAGCTTCTGCGCCGTAAACATTTCCGTCATTTTTAACTTGTGGCTGCAGATACATTTGAAACTGATTGTTTTCTAGTGCGGAAGGAAATTCCCCGACAAGCTGCGATTCGTGGATTATTGCGCTTCGAAGTTTTGAATTGTAATATGCGATTTTTGTCTGCAAATTTCCTTTTATTGTTTTTAAAGCCATGAATGCACGGTCGCACATAAGAGAAACGGACATTGAAACATCTTCAACTTCGTAAATTCCAACGTGAAAATTTACTGGATAATGCAAATCACTGGAAATTGAAGAAATTTCCTCCGTGTTTTTAATGAATGATTTTTCGTCAAAATCTGATTTTTTTGTAAAAAATGCAAATCGGTCGCTTTCCAGACGTGCAAAAATCTGTTCCGGCTCGGCATATTTTTTTATTGTCTCTGCAATTTTTATAAGAAAATTATTTCCGGTTGAACGCCCGAACAAATCGTTTATGAGCTTAAAATTATCAATGTCGCTGCAAATCATTAAATATTTTTCGTTTGGCGCAGCCTTTAAAATTTCCTGAACTTTTTCGTAAAAACCTTCCCGGTTATAAAGATTTGTAAGTTTGTCGTGAATGGCTAAATATCGCTCTTGTTCAAGTTTTTGAACTTCCAGAGTTTTGTCTTGAATGATAAAAAATGCGCCAAGAAAATTTTTATTTTCATCTTTTAAAGTTCGGATTGAAATGTGAAACGTGAAATTTTCTCCATTTTTTTGAATTTTTTTGTCAAAATTGTATTCCGAAATTGATTTTATGTTTTCAAAATTTGAATTTCCAGAAAATTCTTTTAGCAAAACCGGAAGATTAAATTCTGCGGAAGAAAATTCCTTTTCAAGTTTGAGCATTGAAGAATTTTTGTAGACAAGTTCACCATCAATATCAAAAAGAAAAACAGAAGCCGTCATGTTTGAAACAACTGCCTGAAGTTGAGTTCTAAGAAGTCTTGCCGGCGTAAAATAAATTGCGAAAGCGCAAAGCAGAATGACTGAAATTGCGGTGAAAATTATTGAAAAATCGATTGGAATTCCCAAAAAAACGTAAAAATAATCGCCAAAAATATTAATGGAAACAGCAATCAGTATGTTCGTGTACATAAATCTGTACATTTTTGGAGTTGTAAAAATGCGCACGATTATTACAATCAGCAGCAAAGCAAGGACAAAATAGCAAATTCCAAGATGAATCTGATATGGCCATTTCATTGAGATTTTAAAAATTTCTCTTGTGCTGTCGTTCCAAAATGCCGGAACAGGAACTTTTTTTAATTCAAAGGAATGATGAAAGAAAATGTTTAAAAAAGAATTTATGCAGTCCGCGCAAACGATTCCTACAAGAAAATTGTCCAAGACTTGGAATCGATTTTGAAATTTCGTATATTTTTTTGAAAAATCAAAAACTGAATAAATAAGAATATTTATAAAGATAAAAAAAGTCGTGTAACAAAAGGAAGCGATTTTTTCGTTGTTTGTGTTGATGATAAAAATGTGGGCAAGAGTTATAATCAGTGCGCTTAGGATTGATAATCTTAGGGGAAAAACGTATTTCTTGCTGCTGATTTTTCTAGTGAAAAATAAAGCTAACGAAAGCGAAATTATAGAAAATATAAAGAAATATGTAAAAAGTGTTATCAATAAAAACCTCAACAAAATAAGTGTATGTTTTTAGATTAAAAGATGTCAAGTTTAAAAGTGGATTTTTTTTGCTCAATAAAAATTTGAAGTTAATTGTTAAAAATGTTAAGATTTTTTTCTAGTTTGGATGTCAAGTTTTATTGAGTATAAAAATTGAATAAGCTGCCAGAAAAATTCGACATTCCTACTTTTATTTAAAATCAAAAAATGGATGTGAAAAATGAATAAAATTTCATCGTCAGTTGTTGTTAATAAGAATAAGCAGATTGCTATTACAGCGGCTTTGAGTTCCCTTACAATTTTGATGGGAATTCCTGGGCTTCATCTTGGATATATTCAGATTAGTCCGACAATTTCTTTGACAATTATGCATATTCCGGTTATTTTGGCTGGGATTTTGGCTGGACTTCCTGGAGGAATTGTAACAGGATTGATTTTTGGACTTACAAGCCTTGTGAATGCGGCGGCAAATCCTTCCGGAGTTTTGGATCCTTTTTTTGTAAATCCATTGTGTTCAGTTTTGCCAAGAGTTATTTTTGGAGTTGTTTCCTGGGGAATTTTTAAACTTATTGAATTGATTCCTTATTGTCCGAAAAGCGTAAATTCATTGATTACAGCAATTTTTTCAAGTTTGATTCATTCGTTTGTTGTAATCGGTTCGTTGTATGTTTTTTTAAATGGAAAAATTTCAGAAGCGATGAATGGACTTGGTTATTTTGCGCTTATGCTGATGATTCTTCCGGGAGCATTTTTGGAGGCGATTGCGGCCGGTTTTGTTTGTGCGGTTGTTGTTGCATCAATCACAATTGTTTCAAATGGAAAATCAAAACTTTCTTCTGAAAGCGATGATGAATAAAATTGATTTGAGGTTTTAATGAAAGTTTTTATTGTTGGAGCAGGATTTACTGGCGTTCAGCTTGCAAAAATCCTTTCCAATGAACGAAATGATGTAACTCTCATCGATAATAACGAAGAAATCACAAGGCATCTTGCAGATCAGATTGACTGCACCGTTCTTACGGAAGATGGAAATAATCTTGAAAATTTGGAGTCGGCTGGAATCGCAAAGGCTGATGTTCTTGTTTGCCTTACAGAAAGCGATGAAGTGAATATGATAACTTGTTCGCTGGTGGATGCCGTTTATCCTGATATTTTAAAAATTGCCCGCGTAAGAAATTATGCTTACTACGTGAATACTGCTTCTGCAAAGAAAACTCATGCAAATACGTTTAGTGGAAAACATCGTCCGCTTTACGGAATTGATTTTATGATTCATCCTGATGTTGAGGCGGCGGAGGCGATTGTTGAGGCTGTTGAAAATGGCGCGGTAAGCAATGTTGTAACTTTCGATAATTCAGAAATGCAAATCAGCCGTATTCTAGTTGGCAAGGAAAGTGTTCTTGCAGGGCACAAACTGATGGAACTGCGGACACTAACAGAATTGAATATGCTTGTCGCTTATGTTGAGATAAATGGAGAAACTCAGCTGGCGGGCGGTTCAACTGTTATGGAAGCTGGCTGTACGCTTGGAATTCTTTCTAAAAAAGAAGACGTAAGCAAAATTATTGAACTTTGCGGCTCAAAGCAACAGGAATTTAAGAAAATCGCGATTGTAGGCGCTGGAAGAATCGGAACATTGGTCGCGGAAAAAATTATTCAGCCGCAAAAAATTTCTCTTTTTAAAAGAATTGCCGAACGCAACTTTGCTCCAACCCAGGACATCGTTATAATCGACACGGATTATGAGCTTGCAAAAGCCGCTTCTGAAAAATTCGGAAAAACCGCGCGCATTTTGAACGGAGATGCTTCAGATGAAAGTTTTTTGCGTGAAGAAGGAATTCCTGAGTTTGATTTGGTTATTTGCGCAACACATAATCACGAGATGAATATGGTTGTTGCGGCTTATCTTGAGTCTTTGGGTGTGAAGCAGTCAGTTTCTCTTGTAAAAGATTCAGCTTTTTCTGCGATTGCGGCAAAACTCGGTGTTGATGTTTCAGTTGCATTGCGCGATGTTGTTGTTGATTCAATTATGAGCCATATGCGCGGAAAATCTGTAAAAGAAATTCATACGATTGCGAACAGCAATTTTGAAATTATCGAATGTGAATTGAGCACTGCTTCAAAAGTGACTGGAAAATCGATGAAGGAAATTGCCGAGCCTGGAAAATATTTTGTCTTGCTGGACCGTCATTCTGGAAAAGATGAATATGAAATCGTTGTTGGTGATACAGTTTTCGCAATTGGCGACCATCTGGTTCTTATTGTAAAGTCGGAAGAAGCTGCGGAAGTTCTGGAAGAATTTGGAAACGTTATTGAGTAGATTATGTTTATAGTAGATTTGGTAAGAATTCTTTCAGTTTTGCTTGCGATTGTCGGAACAACTTTTTTGATTCCGATTGGCGTTGCTCTTTATTGTGGTGAAACAAATGTTCTTTTTCCATTCTTGGTTCCAATGCTGATAAGCTGGATTTTTTGTCTGATTATTACTCTTCTTTTTAAAAAACGAAAAATAACACTGAATATAAGAAAAACTTACGTTGTTGTTGCTTGCTGCTGGATTTTTACAAGTCTTTTTGGAATGGTTCCGATGCTTGCTTCTGGGGCGATTCCAGATGTGACAAATGCTTTTTTTGAAAGTGTCAGCGGATTTTCTACAACAGGCGGAACAATTCTTGAAAAAGTGGAGGAACTTCCGCGAAGCATAAATATGTGGCGTTGCCTTACGCATTGGCTGGGCGGAATGGGAATTGTTGCTCTTACGGTTGCATTGCTTCCTTTGCTTGGCGTTGGCGGATTTCAACTTATAAAAGCTGAGACAACTGGCCCGGAAAAAGGAAAAGTTACTGCGAAAATCACAACGACTGCAAAAATTCTTTGGATTTCTTATTTGATTCTTACAGTTTTGCAGGCGGTTCTTTTAAAGATTTTTGGAATGGATTTTATTGATGCTTTTGCGCATGCTTTTTCCACGCTTGGAACTGGCGGATTTTCCACAAGAACTGCAAGTATCGGTGCTTATGATTCCACCGCAATCGATATTATCTGTACGGTTTTTATGCTTCTTGCCGGAATAAATTTCAGTCTTTTTTATTTTGCGGTGCGTGGAAAATGGCGCGAAATTTATGAAAATTCTGAATTAAAGGCGTATTTTGGGATTTTTGTTTTTTTTGCAATTTCTATTGCGTTGTGCGTAACAAAAGTTTATGGTTCATTTTGGCTTGCATTAAAACATTCGGCCTTTCAAACTGCTTCTGTTATTACGACTACAGGTTTTGCAACTGCTGATTTTATGGACTGGCCAAGTACGGCTCAATTTTTTATTTTCGTCTTGTTTTTTGTTGGTGGTTGTTCCGGTTCAACAGGCGGAGGTTTTAAAGTTATCCGTTGGGTAATTTTATTCAAGCAGGTTAATAATGAAATCCGGAAAATGATTCATCCGCACGGAGTTTTTTCTTTAAGGCTGAATAATAATCCGGCGCGCAAGGAACTTGTGTTTTCTGTCGCCTCATTTTTGCTTTTGTATTTGTTTTTAATTCTTGTAACAGCTTTTGTCGGTTGCCTTGGAAAACTTGATATTTTTACGGCTTTTACAGGTGCTGTTTCAATGGTTGGAAACATCGGACCTGGATTTGGTGTCCTTTCTCCAAGTGGAAATTATGGATTCTTGCCGGCTTTTGTAAAATGGTGGTATTGTTTTGCAATGCTTGCCGGTCGTCTTGAACTTTATACTATGCTGATTTTCTTTGTGCCGACTTATTGGAAGAAATAAAAATGGGGCTAACCATTTTTTTGATAGCCCCAAATTGTAAATAATCTTGCTGAGTTAATTTTTCAGCTAGCTTTTGTAAGCATCGTCATGAACGCCACTGATTGCTCTTCCGCTTGGTTCATCCATGTTTTTCCAGGCTGCGTCCCATTCAAGGGCTTTCGCTGTGGAGCAGGCAACTCCAGCTTCATGTGGAACAACTTTTGCTGCGCTGTCGCTTGGAAAAAGCCGGCTGTAAATTTCGCGGTAATAATATTCTTCTTTTGTTTTTGGCGGATTTACAGGGAATCGGTTTTCTCTGCGTGCAAATTCTGCATCGCTGATTTTTTCTTCTGTAATTTTTTTAAGAGTATCAATCCAGTTGTAGCCTACGCCATCAGAAAATTGTTCCTTCTGCCGCCAGCAAATATTTTCTGGAAGCATATCCTCGAACGCTTTCCGCAAAATCCACTTTTCAATCCGCTGCTTTCCGTCCGGAAGTTTTATATTCATTTTGTCGGTTGGATTTAGCCGCATTGCAATGTCGATAAAATCTTTGTCAAGGAATGGAACTCTTCCTTCAACGCCCCAAGCCATCAAAGATTTATTTGCGCGCAAACAGTCATATAAGTGAAGTTTGCTCATCTTGCGTACAAGTTCCTCGTGGAATTCTTTTGCATTTGGCGCCTTGTGAAAATACAAATATCCACCGAACAATTCATCGCTGCCTTCCCCGGAAAGAACCATTTTGATTCCCATTGATTTTATTACGCGGGCAAGCAAATACATCGGTGTAGAAGCGCGTACAGTTGTGATGTCATAAGTTTCAATGTGATAAATTACATCCGGCAATGCGTCCAACGCTTCCTGAATTGTAAAATGAACCTCATGGTGAACAGTTCCAATATAATCAGCGGCTTTTTGTGCGGCAATCAAATCTGGTGAACCTTCTAGACCAATTGCAAAAGAATGAAGTTTTGGCCACCAGGCTTCTTCTGTAGAATCCGATTCCACGCGCATTTTTGAAAATTTCTGTGTAACCGCAGCAATAATCGAAGAATCCAAGCCGCCAGAAAGCAAAACTCCGTACGGAACATCACTCATCAGCTGGGCTTTTACCGCATTTTCAAGGCCGACTTTTACTTTTTCAATAACGCTAGGATTTATGATTTCACCTTTTTCATCAGTTGCTTTTGGATTATTTTTTACATTTTCGTAAGATTCCCAGTCGCGGAAATACCAGCGGTTTGGTTTTTCGTCTTTTGAATAAAAATAATGACCGTTCGGAAATTCCTCGATTGTCATGCAATGACCTTCAAGAGCTTTTAATTCCGAAGCAACATAATATCGCCCCTGCTTGTCCCAGCCTTGATAAAGTGGAATTACGCCAATTTCGTCGCGGGCGATTAAATAAACATCTTTTTCTGAATCATAAAGCGCAAACGCAAAAATTCCAGAAAGTTTTTCTATCATTTCGCTAAAATTTTTGCCTTCCGCACAATATTTTTTATAAAGCGGAATAATAACTTCGCAGTCACTTTGAGTTTTAAAGTTGTATTTTCCTTCAAATTCTTTTCGGATTTGTTTCTGATTGTAAATTTCTCCGTTTACAGCAAGAATGATTTTTCCGTCATCGCTAACAAGCGGCTGTTTTCCAGAAAGTGGATCGACAATTGCCAAACGCTCGTGGCTTAAAATCGCATTTTTTCCTGTGTAAACGCCTGTCCAATCCGGACCACGGTGACGAATTTTTTTGCTCATCTCAAGAACTTCCGCGCGAAGCTGTTCTTTAAGACCTTCATCAATTGGCTGGCTGCCACTGCTTAAATCAAATGCTCCTACAAATCCACACATATTGTAACCCCTGAATTTATTTGAAGGGCAAAGCCTTGCCCTACGGTCGCACTTTGTTGCGCCCTACCCATTCTCCTAAGGGCCAAGCCCTTAAAAACCTGAATAAAAAAAGACGCCTGCTCAAAACAACTCTTGTAAAAACAAAAATTGCTTTAAACAGACGTCTTTGTCGTTTCTATATTTATAGAAGAAAATAAAAATATAGTCAAGTTTTTTATATTTTCATAAATTATTTTCTGCTATAATATTTTTATGAATTCTTTTTTTTGTAAAATAAAACGGCTTGCGCTGGTTCTTGTTGGCGCGGCAATTATGGCTGTAAATATAAAAACTTTTGTACATTCCGGGAATTTGTTTCCGGGCGGATTTACGGGGCTTGCGCTCTTGATTCAGGAAGCAATCCAGAAATTCAGCGGGCATAGCGTTCCTTTTTCAGTTTTGGTTTATTCTCTGAATGTTTTTCCGGTTGTGATTGGATTTTTGTGGATTGGTAAAAAATTCACATTTTATTCTGTTGTAATGATTGTTGTTTCCGGTCTGCTTACGGATTTTTTTCCGGGATTTTATCTTACTCAAGATGTTTTGTTGTGTTCAATTTTTGGCGGAATTCTGAATGCGGTCTCAATAAGTTTGTGTCTTTTGGCAGGAAGTTCGTCGGGCGGCACAGATTTTATAGCGATTTTTATTGCGGAAAAAACAGGAAAATCAGCGTGGAATTATATTCTTGCATTCAATGTTGCGGTTCTTCTTACCGCAGGACTTCTTTTTGGATGGAATGCGGCGCTGTATTCAATTATTTTTCAGTTTGTTTCAACCCAGGCGTTGAATGTGCTTTACAAAAAATATGAAAAAACAACTCTGCTGATTATTACCGATAAAGATGAGGAAATTTATAAAATCATCCACGAAAAAACAAATCATGATGCAACCGTTTTTGTAGGAAAAGGCTGCTTTAAAAATGTTGAGCACAAACTTTTGTATACAGTTGTCTCTTCCCAGGAAAGC
>Ga0256404_1000897_pt1 | contig 75839 bp, 68 predicted proteins | sample RumenRJG_01DNA_FD_185990 | JGI IMG/M metagenome (GOLD analysis project Ga0256404, IMG submission 185990) | Bovine rumen microbial communities from Lethbridge, Alberta, Canada - RJG_01 | ecosystem: Host-associated > Mammals > Digestive system > Stomach > Rumen | place: Canada: Alberta | collected...
AGATACATAGCTGCCACCGTTTTACTTCTTCATCGCCTCTCTCGGTCCAACCTATCGTCGCACTATTGGTTCCAATGTTTGAAACGGTCAGATCAACAGGTGCTATGATACCACTGAAAACGGTATGATAGACAGGAAAAAACGAATTACCCTTTCCCGAGAAGATTTCCTCTCCATAATGATCATAAACCGTATAAGAACAGTGCTCAGGGGGGTAATTGACATCATCGCCTTCTTTCCATTCAAAACATATTTTACGCCCTAAGCAAACTTTCAATGTTCCACTGGCATCCCAACCATTGTCGTTTTTCCATTCAGCGAGTTGGACTCCCGTTATTGCATCCTTAACAATAATGGCATTCCCTTTCCAACCGGGATAATATCTGCTTGGACCTACGTAATGCAGTTCATAGCGTATTTCGACTTCTTGATCTTTAGTACAGTACAGCGTTCGAAAGCCAAACGTATTACTCCAATCGCTCACCTTGTCGCCATTCACTGCCCGCACCTTTATCTCATAAAAATGATCTGTCTTCAACGAATGACCGTCATCCAACTTGGTGAGAGTATAGGGATTGTATGAGGTATTGATCAGATACTCTTTGTCCTCTTCGACATCTTTGACGTAAATCTGCCATGCACTGGCACCCGATTGCCACTCTATTTTGGCGCTGTTCAGGGTTTCACAGGTGACATTGATAGCAGAAGGAGCGACAAGTACTTGTTGTGCTGGAGTATAATAGAACGTTACCTTGGGCAAGAAATCCACACAGGAGGGCGTTACATCATCCAAGGTGTTTCCATCTTTAGCTTTTACCCTGCCATATATGCAGGCTCTACTCATATCCTTCTTACACAGGAATTTTGGTTTTGTATAGTTTCCTGGTTCGGTCAGATGCAAAACCACGAGCAGATTCCCACCCTGATAATAGAAAGGTTTGTCGAACACGACCCACATGGTATCCCCCGTGGCGTCGAGTTGCCCCGTATAGACAGGGTCAACATCCGTGAAGTCGGTGAACGACAGGTTTTCAGTGGGGAAAGAGCTTTGAGCAACTTCCTTTAGATAGACTTTAAAGGTGGCTGTCCATGCAAATTTGGCTTTGTTAGCGCCGGTATGGAAGGCCATCTTCGATATGTTGCTATTTTCCATAGCTTGGAGATAGTCAGCAGGATAGATCATCTCGCACTTCTGATACCAATCTGCGTAATATCCAGAAACAGGTACATATTCGGAAGTGTCATCAGAATTCTCGAACACAGTCAATGACTGGTTGACCTCACCTTCGGCTTTTACCGTACCGACCCACGTCAGCAAAAGCATCACTGACAATAGAATTTTCTCTTTCATTTAGTGTTGATATTGATTTCCACTGCAAAGTTACAAAATAATCATCAAAATGCAAGGATTTGAAAAGAAAAAAGTGCAACAGTGTTGCACAAGTATTGCAAAGCCTTGGCACTGGTTGTGCAAAGTATCTGCACAAAGTGTGCAAGCCCTCTGCACAAAGTGTGCAACATACTCACTCAAAATCTGCCACACTATTGCATAAAATGAGCAGTGAATCAGCACAGATTGTGCCTTCCACTTCTGATTTCTTTGAGAGAACGGGGAAAAAGAAAGCGAGAGAACGAGTAATCTCGTACCCTCGCTCTCTCGCACATCATCCTCTTGAAAGTGATGGATTTGAAATAAGGAATCAGATATTCGGAGTGTCCCAAACCTTTGTCTGCGAACAAACAACGGGAACGGATAAGTTACCGACCTTCAGAAGGAAATCACCTTCTTCCAAAATCCAACGACCATCAGCACCCACAAAGGCCATGCTCTTGGCAGGGAGCGTAAAGGTGACAGTCTTGGTCTCACCGGGTTGCAGTTCTACTTTTGAAAAATCGCGTAACCGCTTGTTATCTGGTACGATAGAGGCCACCAAGTCACTGGTGTAGAGAAGCACCGATTCCTTCCCAACCCTACTGCCGGTATTCTTCACATCCACTGTAACAGTGAGCACATCATCGGCGGTGAAATTCTTCTTATCGACACGCAGATTGCTGTATTCGAACTGCGTATAGCTGAGACCATAGCCGAAAGGCCACATCAGGGATACCTTTGCGTCGTAGTTATAGGCTCCAGCCATCGTGCCCACCTCCTCGCTCACCTTGTAGTCGTAGGTGTTCAGAGAATTGATCTCACGGGGATAGGTATATGGCATTTTTCCCGAGAAGTTCGCATCACCAGCTAACAGGTTCGCCAAGGCATCACCACCGTAGTTACCTGGGATCAAGATGTCAACCACAGCCTTGGCTAACGGTTCGATATCAGAGATCAGTCGGGGACGTCCCTCATTCAGGACGAGGATAATCGGTTTACCCGTCTTGGCGAGTTCCTTCACGAGGTTGCGCTGATTCTCTGACAGCCAGAGGTCATTGAGGTTACCCGGTGTTTCAGTATAAGAATTCTCACCGATACAGGCAATGATCACATCAGCATCCTTCGCAGCCTGCTGCAGTCTGCCTCCCTCTTTCAAACGGAATTGTCCATGATCAACTGTCAATTGCCCATTATCTACGATTTCATCGTAGTATGCAGCATCTTCATTATAGGTAACCCCTTGCTCAAGGATGATGTTCTCCTTACCATATTTGTTGCACAATGCCTCATAGATGGTGTTGTATTTCTCGGAAAGATCTTCTGCCTTCGAGCCTTGCCATGTATAGCTCCATCCGCCATGCAGACAACGCATCTGGTTGGCATTCGGTCCGGTGAGGAGAATTTTCTTTCCTTTACTTAACGGAAGAATACCATCGTTCTTCAACAGAATCTCAGATTCCTCTGCTGCCTGCAGAGCCTTGTCGGCATGCTCCTGACAGCCGAATTTCTCATAACCCTTACCACCGGTATTAGGCTGATCGAAGAGGTTCAGACGATATTTCACGCGAAGGATGCGCCGAACGGCATCATCGATACGTGACATCGAGACTTTCCCTTCCTCCACCAGTTCCTTCAGCAGGATGCAGAACTCCACGCTATAGGGATCCATCGACATGTCGATACCGGCATTGATGGCAATGCGGATGGCATCTTTCTTGTCTTTCGCCACATGTTCACGAGAGTACAGGTTGTTGATGTCAGCCCAGTCAGTAACAAGCATGCCATCCCACTGCAGGTCTTCCTTCAGCCATTTCGTCAGATACTCATAGCTGGCATGGACGGGAACACCGTTGATGGATGCAGAGTTCACCATCATGGTGAGGGTACCAGCCAAAGCGGCAGCCTTGAAAGGCTCGAAGTATTTCTCGCGGAGAATCTGTACAGGCAGGTAGGCAGGCGTGCGGTCCTTACCGGTCCAGGGAGCACCGTAGGCAAAGTAATGCTTCGTACTGGTAGCCACATGATACGGTCCTAAATGGTTGGGGTCATCACCCTGATAGCCTTTGATCTCTGCTTCCACCATCCGGGCGTTCACAATGGCATCCTCGCCGAAGCTCTCCCAGATGCGCGGCCAACGGGGATCACGCCCCAGATCCACCACGGGGTTATACACCCAGGGACAGTTTCCGGCACGACTCTCGTAGGCAGTGATCTCTGCACCGACACGTGCCAGTTCGGTATTGAACGTGGCACCGAGGTTGATCGGCTGTGGGAAGAGTGTACCTCCCTGTGTATAGGTCACACCATGGTTATGATCCAGTCCGTAGATATCGGGGATACCGATATACTTCATGGATTTCTTCTGGATCAGACGGATCCACTGCTGCCATTGGTCAACGGTGGCAGCACGTGTGCCCGGTGCATTCAGGATAGACCCCACCTTCCACTTGGAGATCAGGGTGTCGAGCATCGTCTCGTTGAGCTTCCACACCCGTTTCGTGGATCCTTCGTAGATATCCACGGGGTAGTTACCCAAGCGGTCGATGATGGCCTTGTCTGACTGTTTCAGCAACTTCTCAATCTCACTGGGGGGAGCACCATACTGCTGGAGCACGGAGCGCACCTTCTCACGATCCACCTTGGCGTTCTCCACTTTCATGTTCCCCATCACGTCGAGGTTCAGCTCCAGCATCTGTCCGATCTTCTCGTCGAGGGTCATCTTCGCAAGGGTTTTCTCAACCTTTGCCTCAAGAGCAGCATCCCTTGGAATGGCCGGCTTCACACTTCCCTGTGCCCACATTCCAATGGAGATGCAGGCCAAAATCACTGTCAAAAACGGTTTTTTCATATCAAATATTTAAGTTGCGGTTGTTTATTATTTCATTGTTTTAGTGCCCTTGCGGGCAGAAATCCTACAAAATCTAAACAAAATCAAACAAATAAATCATATGGAATTTTGTAAGATTTTGATAAGATTTTGTTGAATTTCTCGCCAAAGGCGATCCCCTAAATTTTCGCCAAAGGCGATCCCCAAGAATTTCGCCGAAGGCGATCACCCCAAAACGAAAGTTCAATCAATCATTTATACTTTTTCACTCGTTCATCGTTGATAACACCCTGCCAGTTCAAGCCGAAGGCAAAGTCGTAGGTATTCCCATCGGCATCCTCATAGCACCGCATGTCACGCGGCACATCCTCCTGCTGCTCCTCGACGGTCTTCATATCGGCAGGCAGCTGCATCGGCAACAAAGCCGACGGCTCGCTCTTTCCGCTGATGATGTCAAGCAACGCCTGATGCTGCACCTTGAAGGAGATGAGGATGGCATCGGCAGCAGGCTCTATCTCCGACAGCACCACGGGCTTACCGATCTCAACGATCACCACCACGGGTTTGTCACCCATCATCTTCTTCGTATCGATGACCATCTGCATATCGTCACGGTTATAGGTCTTCACCGTCTTGTCCTTGAAACTGCGGTTTGTGGTCTTCTCCATGGGATCACCACCTGCGATACTCTTGGCACGGGCATCCACAGCGGTATAGTTACTATACTGCAGACTGAGAGGCATGTAGCCGTTGCCGCCTTTCTGCACATCCTCCTTACTGTATCCGATACCTGAGCTGGGCTCCTGGATCAGACAGAGGGCGAAATCGGCTTGATCCGGCTGTTCCACCACCTCAAAATATTTACGTACCAGTGCAAGGTCGATGGGCTCCACGGTCTTCTCCTCAGAGATACCGCCCCACATTCCCGGTATGGCAGGGAAATGCCGTTTCGGCACATACACCTTCTTCTTATCCTTGATGGGCAGAACCTGGTTGGCATGGTTCTTCAGCATGACAACCGACTTGAGCTGTGCCTCGTAGCCTTCGCGCATAAACTCCGGCTTTCCAACGGTCTTCTGTGTCTCAGCGGGATCCAGATAAGGATTCTCGAACAGTCCCACGCGGAACACGTTCAGCAACAGACGGCGTGCCGACAGTTCGAAACGGTCGCGGGCTTCCTTCTCACCGAATTCCTTGATCCACATCTCGTAAGCCTCTACGATTGGACCGATCTCGTTATTTCCGCCGAACTGGTCAACACCAGCCTTCAGAATCTTGTAATGACGCTCTGCCTCAGAGAGCTGTTCCACACCCCACGGTTTTCCGCCTATCGGACTGTCGAGTACCTTCATGTCCTTGGTGATACCCCAGTCGGTACAGATCACACCTTCGAACTTCGCCTCATCGCGGAGCTGCTTCTGGATGAGCCACCGACTATAGCTGCCGCCCACATTCTCACCCGACGGATCCTGGTTCCAGAGGATGCTGTAGATAGGCATCACGGCAGAGGCCATCGCCGTACCCCCTTCGAGCTTGAAGGCACCTTCCACGAAGGAACGCTTGTGCATGGCGAGGTTCTTACCCGGATAGGTGGCATACTTACCTGAGGCGAAGTGGGAGTCGCGCCCACCTTCCTGGGCTCCATAGCCATACCAGTGCTTCACCATCGCATTGACGCTCTTCACGCCCCACCCTTTGCTCTCGGGTGTGGTCTGGAAAGCATCACAATAGGCACGTGCCATGTCGGTGGCAAGCTGCGGATCCTCGCCAAAGGTACCGTCAAATCGGAACCAACGGGGTTCCGTGGCAATATCCACCTGCGGTGACAGGGCCGTAGCAATTCCCAAGGCACGGTATTCCTCGGAAGCGATCTCACCGAAGCGGTACATCAGTGCAGGATCGAACGAGGCTGCCAGTCCTAAGGATGTCGGCCACAGGGAGATCTGTCCTCCAGCACCGGCATTGAACTCAGTAGTGGCATTCGCCTCATGCCGTGGGTCGGAACTGGTATTTGCAGGGATGCCGTGGTCGAGTCCTTCCACAAAAGCCTGCATGTTGTTATTCCATTCAGCGGCGACAGCAGGACTCTCCACCCGTGTTACCAAGACGGCACGCAAGTGATCGTCGCGGAGGAATTTCTTCTGGTCATCGGAGAGATCCGACGGCTTAGCTCCACTCTCCTCAAAAGATTTCCCGTTATAAAGGGATGAGCCGAAGCCCATCTGGGATACCATGGGGACAGCCTGATGACTGCTATAGAGCATCAGACCGGCAATCTCTTCTATCGACAGCTGCGTAGCGAGATTGCCGGCACGCTCCTCGGGCGACAGCCGCCAGTCCTCGTACTGATCCAGAGAATCGTTACGGTTCAGGTCCTTGAAGGCAAAGCCGTCGTCTATCAGTAGCTTGACACCCGACTGGGGTGAATAGCCTAAGGTTGGACCACCCCGCTGCTTGACAAGCATATAGGTGCCTGCATCCTGCTCCGTCCATTTCTGACCGTCGCACGACGATAACGACAACAGCACGGTACCCAGGAAGGCAGCATGCACCAGCCAATTGTTATGTATCATGATTGAATAGGTTTGTTTTCTCAAAAAAGAAGATAAAGAATGATGTGATGATGATCTGGAAAACAGACCATCTGGAGATGATTAGTGCTGAGTTTGACAGGTAGATAAAGAGGTAGATAAAGCGGAGGAAACGAATCTCCTCCACTTAAATGGTTTGTAATAAGATTATCCACCGAAATTATCGTACATAATACTTTCGGGTTCTACACCGAGACCGTCGAGCATCTGGACGACAGCATTTGACATCGGACCAGGTCCGCACATGTAGTACTCGACATCCTCAGGAGCCTCATGATCTTTCAGGTAAGTGTTGTACATCACCTGATGAACGAAGCCCGCCGTGTATTTCACACCTGCAGCATCGGCAGCAGGATCAGGACGGTCAAGTGCAAGATGGAAATGGAAGTTCGGGAACTCCTTCTCCAATCCGAGGAAGTCGTCTAAATAGAACACCTCATTCAGGGCACGTGCTCCATAGAAATAGTGCATCTCACGATCGGTCGTATGCAACGTCTTGGTCATATGCATGATCTGTGCACGCAACGGTGCCATACCGGCACCACCACCAACCCAGATCATCTCCTTCTTTGAGTCAAAGTGGGGATGGAAGTCACCGTAAGGACCGCTCATGATCACCTTGTCGCCTGGTTTCAGGGTGAAGATATACGAAGAGGCAATACCCGGGTTCACATCCATGAAACCACTGCGATCGGGCTTGAACGGCGGTGTGGCTATACGAACGGTCAGCATGAACACATCACCCTCTGCAGGATAGTTAGCCATGGAATAGGCACGGATGGTGGGTTCGGTATTCACACACTTCAGTGGGAACAGACCGAATTTCTCCCAGCTGGGCAGATACTCGTCACCAATGAGACTCTTATCAATATCCTTGTCATAATCGATGGAGAAGGCAGGGATCTTGATCTGAGCATACGATCCGGGAATAAAGTCCATGTGGGCACCAGCAGGTAACTGAACCTTGAACTCCTTGATAAAGGTAGCCACGTTCTTGTTCGAGATCACAGTACACTCGTACTCCTTCACGCCAAGGACACTCTCTGGCACATGGATCTTCAGGTCGCCCTTCACCTTGCACTGACAGCCTAAACGCCAATGGTCTTTGATCTCCTTACGGCTGAAGTGAGGTTTTTCGGAATCGAGGATCTCTCCACCGCCTTCGAGTACCTGCACCTTACATTGTCCGCAGCTGGCCTTACCGCCACAGGCTGAAGGTAAGAAGATACCGTTCTCGTTCAATGTCGTCATCAAGGAAGCACCCTGAGGCACATTGATCGTCTGGTCTCCGTTGATTTCAATATTCACATTGCCGCTCGGACTCAGGTATTTCTTGGCTACGAGCAGGATAATAACCAATAGGAGGATTACCACTAAGAATACTCCTATGCTGTATGAAATGAATTGTATCATATTCTTCTTTCCTTATTATATCTTCAAACCACTGAAACACATCATGGCCATGGCCATCAAGCCCACGGTGATAAAGGTAATACCCAATCCCTGCAGTGGCTTTGGAACATCACTATACTGCATCTTCTCACGAATGGCGCCCATCGAGACGATGGCCAAGGTCCAACCGATACCACTGCCAATGGCGTAAGCGATGGCATCACCGATCCCACCAATATACTGGGTACTGCTGGGATCCAGATTGATACGTTGCTGCATGAAGAGCGAGGCTCCCATGATGGCACAGTTCACAGCAATCAACGGCAGGAAGATTCCTAAAGAGGCATAGAGTGACGGACTGTATTTCTCTACAATCATCTCCACTAACTGCACCATACCTGCGATGACTGCAATGAAGAGGATGAAGCTCAGATAAGAAAGATCCACGCCAGGCACGAGACAGTCAGGACCAAGCACTTTCGTCTGGAGCAGATAGTCAACCGGTACGGTAACGAACAGCACAAAAGTTACTGCCATTCCCAATCCGAAAGATGTCTTCACATTCTTCGACACTGCCAGATAAGAGCACATGCCGAGGAAGAAAGCGAAGATCATATTATCGACAAAGATCGATCTGAAAAATAAACTGATGATATGTTCCATAACTATTTCTCCTTATAAAAGTATGCACGATGTACCCAGATCACGCAACCCACCAGGATCAAGGCCATGGCAGGCATCGTCATCATTCCATTATTCATATATCCAGCGTCATAGACACCTTGGGGGATAATCTGGAATCCCAGCAGGGATCCCCGTCCGAAGAACTCACGGAAAGCTCCCACGATCACAAGAATATATGCATATCCCAGACCATTGGCCACACCATCCAGGAAGCTGGGCCACGGTTTGTTCATCATGGCAAATGCCTCCAGGCGTCCCATCAGGATACAGTTGGTGATAATCAGTCCGACATATACCGACAGCTGTACGCTCACATCATAGGCAAAAGCTTTAAGCACCTGACTGACGATGGTTACCAAAGCAGCCACCACCACCAGCTGCACGATGATACGGATACGCTGAGGGATCGTGTTTCTGATCAAAGAGATGATCACATTCGAGAAGGCTGTGATGATGGTGACAGCAAGTCCCATCACGATGGCTGGCTTGAGCTGTGCTGTCACAGCCAGCGCCGAACAGATTCCAAGCACCTGAACAAGTATTGGATTGTCCAAGTTCAGCGGATTCATGAAAACTTCCTTGTTTTCCTTAGAAAATAACTTGCTCATGGTTTATTTGTCGTTTAAGAATTTAGCATACTTACTCAGACACTCTTTCAACATGTCTTTCACACCATTACTCGTCAGGGTTGAACCGGTCACGGCATCCACCTGTGTGGTAGGATCTTCCACTTTTTTCTCTACGGAGAGAGCAATGCCATCCTGACCTTCTTTCGTGATCAGTTTGTTCTGGAACTTCTCCTGCCAAGCCTGACTGTCTTTGATCTCAGCACCTAAGCCGGCCGTCTCACTCTCATGATTGAAATAAGCACCATACACTGTGTTCTTGTCATCGTTGATGGCAATATAGCCGCTGATAGGTCCCCACAGTCCCATACCATAGACAGGGACCACATATTTGGTCTGACCGTCGATCTTGCAGAGATACAAGGCCAACTTACCGGCTTTATAGTCAGCACTGTTCAGCTTGAATCCATCATTCTCGCCGCCCTGTGCACCCGGTGCCGACACACTTCCGTTCTCGTCGATGATCTCATCGGCCACGATCACCTCTTTATACTTAGCCTCGGCATCAGCATCGTTCAATCCACGGATATTCAGCGAATAAAGAATCTGCTTCTTCTTGTCAAGTGCCACGTTCTTATCCTGTTTCTCTCTCAGTGATGTACTGACAAAGGCAAGCAGGAACGCTACGATCACCACGATAATAATCGAGTATATAATCGTATATGAGTTTGAATTTGTCTTCATATATCGTCCTCCTTATTTTACACGGTTAGCACGTTTTGTGATATTACGCTGAACAACGCAATAGTCAATCAGCGGAGCAAACATATTACCAAAGAAGATGGCAAGCATCATACCCTCGGGATAACCAGGGTTCATGACACGCACGATCACAGCCAAGGCACCGATCAACAAGCCATAGATATACTTACCTGTTTCTGTTCGGGCAGAGGTAACGGGATCGGTGGCCATAAAGACTGCACCGAAGCAGAAGCCGCCTAACAGGATATGCTCATACCAGCTGATGGGTGTCATATCAAGACCAGAGAAAACCAGGGCCATGACGATACCACCCACAAACACGCTGCACATGGTCTTCCAAGAAGCAATACCCGTCCATAGCAGAATCACGGCACCAATGGCGATGGCTATCACACTGGTCTCACCGATAGAGCCGGGTATGAAGCCGCAAATCATATCACACAGACTGACATCAGGGGTTACACCCTGTCCGATCTGTCCTAAAGGAGTGGCTGCGGTGAAAGAGTCGGGCAGATTGTTTCCCAATCCGAAGATCGTATCTTTGGCAACCCAGACGGTGTCACCTGTCATCTTCGATGGATAGGAGAAGAACAGGAACATACGGGTGGCTATGGCCACATTGAAGATATTCATACCTGTTCCGCCGAATATTTCCTTCGCGAAGATCACGGCGAAGGCGCAAGCCAGAGCAAGCATCCATAAAGGACAGTTCACCGGAATAATCAACGGGATGATGATACCAGAAACCAAATAACCTTCTTGTATCTCCTCACCTTTCCACTGGGCCCATGTGAACTCAATGCCTAAGCCAACGATGTAGCTGACGAGGATTTTCGGCAGGACGGCCAGAAAGCCATAGAAAAAGATACACCAGAACGAAGCATTGGCCAAAGTTCCGGCAGCAGCATAGTTCTGATATCCTACATTGTACATTCCAAACAGCATAGCGGGAATCAAAGCAATCACCACTATACTCATAATACGCTTTGAGTCGATAGCATCGTGGATATTCACACCACTCTTGGCCGTATCGTTCGGCACATAGAGGAAGGATTCGAAACCCTCAAAGACACTACGGAAAGCGTGCATCTTACCGCCTTCTTCGAAGTTCGGCTTGATTTTATTGAGATAATTTCTTAATGCACTCATCTTCATGTTATCATTTAGAGGTTATTACTTTGTAGCTAAGCGTTCTCCTTTCTGAGCATGTCGAGGCCTTCGCGCACAATCTTCTGCAGCTCTAACTTGGAGCTGTCCACAAACTCAGCCAAGGCAAAATCCTCTGGAGCCACCTCGTATATACCCAACTGTTCCATGCGATCGATATCCTGTGCGATGATAGCCTTGATCAGGTATTCACCGTAGATATCCATCGGTAACACACTGTCGTACTCACCGCTCATGATCATGTGGCGTTCACCACCCTTGATGCGGGCATCGGGTGCAAACTCCTTCTTTCTTTGGAGCCAAGAGAAATAGCTGCGGTTGGCAGAGAATTGATTGAAACGGGGAAGAATCCAGCCTAACATCTCGTCTGCATCATCACCTTCAGGAATCACCGTGATCTCTGAGGTATGGCCACCCACGTAATCATCCTTGCCACAGCACTTTCCTGTCAGTACATTACCATTGATGATACGCTGCTTCCTACCCTCTTTCAGGTTCCCTTCCAGTAAGTTGCCTATCGGCTCACCTACCAGAGCCTCGACATAGGCAGGAGACTTCACTTCACTACCCACGATCGCAACGACACGGCGAAGGTCAACCTTACCCGTATTGAACAGGCGGCCAAAGAAGATCACGGCGGTGGGATCGACAGTCCAAACGATTTCACCCTTGTTCACCGGATCAAGATGATTCACCTGAACGCCGACATTACCAGCAGGACAGGGACCGTCGAAAACGGTAATCTCCACATCCTTTGCCTGTGTGAGTGCGGTGGCAGACTGCTGTCGTCCGATGCCCAAGTAGGTCTTTGCAACCTTTGAAAGGGCTGTAAGACCAGTCTGGAAGTCGGCCTCATTCCCTTGGAGCTCAAACTCGAAATCGGCTGCCAAGGGCTTGTCACGCAAGGCACTGACAAAGATTGCCTTCGGTTTCACCTCAGGATTGGTGGAAATGGCATAGGGTAACTGGTCGATGTAGCCAAACAGACCGGCATCCAGCAATGACTTCAGTACGGCCTCTCCATCCATGCGGCTCACCTCTTTCTTACCAAAGTCAGCATACTGCTGCTGTGGGTCGGCCTTAACCTTTACACACAGCACTTTCCTTCGTTCACCACGGATCACGGCTGTTACCTGTCCGCTTACCGGCGATGCGAACTTCACATCGGGATACTGTTTGTTGACAAACAAGGCATCCCCGGCTTTGACTGTATCACCTTCCTTGACAACAACTTTAGGAGTCATACCCACAAAAGCATCGGGCGTGAGCGCAAGCTCCGTCCCTTTTGTGTATGTCATCATCTTCTCTAAAGCTCTGCCTTTCAGGTTTATGTCCAAGCCTTTTGATAGCTTAATTACATTTGCCATAGCATATTATTAAATGAAAATTGATGTTTACTCATCTGAAAGATGCTGCAAATTTAAATATTTTTTTGCACATTCAACACAAAAAACGAACGAATTATTCTAAAATGCAAAATATTTGATGTAAATTTGTTCCCGAATTCTGACATTGAAGTTATTTAAAACGATCATCAGCGGCGTGGTATGGACTTTTTTAAGTCTTTACCTCTTGCTTGTTATACTGCTCCATGTTCCAGCAGTACAGGGTTTTATTGGGCATCAGGTCAGTGATGTCTTGGGCAGGAAATTAGGAACGGAAGTAGAGGTGGGTAAAGTTCATTTAGGTCTTTTCAACCGTTTGATCATCGATGATGTGAAGATCTACGATCAGCAAGGAAAGGAGATGCTCTGTGCTGCCCGTCTCTCGGTGAAGGTGAATCCTTACACTTTCACTCAGGGAAAGATTGCCATCTCGGCTGCTCAACTGTTCGGTGTTCAGGGAACGTTCTACCAGAAAGACCCCGCCACACCAGCCAATTATCAATTTGCACTCGACTCCTTAGCATCGAAGGACACCACACATCACACCCCTTTAGATCTCCGCATCAGCTCTCTGATCATCCGCCGTGGCCGTTTCCGCTATGACCGGCTTGACCAGGCACCTACTCACGGACGGCTGAATCCTCACCATTTAGATGTGAAGGATATCAGTGCACATATCCTGTTACCTTATCTGACCGATGACACTCTGGAGACTACGGTAAAACGTCTCTCATTCAAAGAAAGTGCCGGTTTGAATCTTCAAGGATTGTCGTTCCATCTGAAAGCCAATCAAGAACAGGCAACAGTCAGGGATTTCTCCATGATTCTTCCCTCAACAGAGATTTCCATCGACAGTATCGGTGCGTCGTATGATGTAGTGAACGGTGCTTTGAGCATGGCTACGCTGACCTACGGAGGAACAATCTCAAATTCCAAGATAACGCCTTGTGACATAGCATGTTTTGAACCTTCATTACAGTCGTTCAACGATCCTCTATACCTCACCACTTCTTTCTCGGGAACAAGTACGATGCTGCGGGTTGAACGCTTGTTGCTCAACTCCTCTTCTCGTGATATTGACATCAAGATGAGAGGCGGTCTTAGCAATATCGGCTCTACCCCACACTGGTTTACCCAGATTGACCACATTCACATCAATGGCAACACCCTTGAAACGATTGCCAAGAATATGGAGGGAAAACCTGTTCAGATTCCTTCGGTAGTAACACGCCTGGGCGATATTAACCTACGCGGACAGGCTGGAGGCATTGGTACCGGCGAGCTGTCCTTTAAGGGTACATTGTTTACCGAAGCTGGATCAGCCCAGCTTTCCGTTGGATTAGAAAACAACCATTTCTCTTCCCATATCGATACCGATGGTATCAACCTACGCAGGATCCTTGATCAGGAGAAGTTCGGAAACATCACTGCCAATATGGATATCCATGGCACATTTCAACCGAAAGGAGTCCCTTCGGTCACCCTGAAAGGAGATGTTCACCAGTTCGACTATAACGGGTACTCTTTCAACCACTTATCTCTTGACGGGAGCTATCAAGACAACACGTTCGACGGCAATATCTCCCTACAGGATCCCAACGGAGACATTGATCTCTCTGGCTTGGTACAATTCGATAACGAACTGTCAAGACTCGACCTTATGGGAACAGTACGTCACCTGAACCCCAAGGCTTTGCACCTCACCGACCAGTTTGACGATGCTGTGTTCGATGCAGATATCGATGCTGACTTTTCCGGCAGTTCCATCAATAACATCAATGGCGTTCTTGAAGTGACCGATTTCAAGATGTTATCAAAGACAAAAGACTACCGGTTTGACAGTCTGAGTCTGTTAGCGGCAAACGAGGGAGATGAACATTACCTGACGTTGGATAGCGATTTCGGGAAGATTCATATCAGAGGACAGTACGACTACACATCTCTGTCACAGAGCGTGATCAACTTCATCGGCTCCAAACTGCCTACCCTGCCCGGACTTCCCAAGACCAATGATATCCATCCCAATAACTTCACGATTCAGGCAGAGATCACGAAATCCGACTGGCTCAACACACTTTTCAATATCCCTGCCACCCTCCACCGTACCATGACCGTGGAAGGAGAGATGAACGATCGGGAAAAGAAGATGGATATGACAGTGCGTATTCCCTCCTTCAGCTTCAAAGAAGGAAGTTATGAGAACGGCATCGTCAGTCTGCACACCTCCGATGTGGGCGAGCTGCTGATCAGCAGTCATTTACGCAAAATGATGGACAATGGTCATACGGTTGATCTCACCCTGAATGCCAATGCCGCGAACAACGAACTGATCACCAGTCTGAGCTGGGACAACAACCAACCGCATCCCATCAAGGGAACAGTGAACAGCACCACGGAATTCTTCCGGACAGAACAGGGAAAGCAAGCCGCACACATGCGTCTGCACTATTCAGATATCCTGATCAACGACACCGTGTGGCATGTTCAACCCTCTGACATCATCTATAGTGAGAAGAACCTGCTGGTTGACTATTTTGCCGTGCAGCATAACAACCAGCATATCATCGTTTCAGGAAAAGCCACGGAGAATGCCAACGACTCACTCATCGCCGACCTGCAGGACGTGGATTTAGGATACCTCATGAATCTCGTGAATTTCCATTCCGTGGATTTCAAGGGGAAGGTGTCCGGTCAGGCATGCCTCAAATCAGCTTTTAAGGATCCCGACGCCCGTGCCGACTTAACCGTCGATGAGTTCCGCTTTCAGAATGGACGGATGGGAACGCTCTTTGCCAAGGCGAACTGGAACAAAGAAAAGAAACAAATCGATATCGATGCACATGCCGAGGATGTAGATGGACGGACACTGGTCAATGGTTATGTGTCACCCCCCCGTAACGAGATAGATCTGGCCATCTTAGCCAGGAATACCCGTTTAGAGTTCCTGGAAGACTTCTGCGGCAGTTTCATGGATAACGTGAAGGCAAGAGGCACCGGTGACCTCCGTCTGAAAGGTGATCTCGGGATGATGAACCTCACCGGCATGATTGTCGCTAACGGTCCCATAGACATCACGACACTGAACACACGTTATGTGATGCAGAACGACACGGTACGACTGATTCCCGATGAGATCATCTTCCAGGCCGATACCCTCACCGACAGAAACGGGAACCGTGCCATCCTTAACGGTGCCCTTCACCACAAGCACCTCACACAGCTCACCTTCGATCTGGACATCCGTGCTGAACATCTGCTCTGCTATGACTTCCCCGACTATGGGGACAACACGTTCTACGGTACCGTATATGCCTCGGGTAATTGTACGATTACAGGGAGGAAAGGACGTATAGACTTTGATATCAATGGCACCCCCGAGCGTGGCTCATTCATCGAGTACAATGCAGCCAGTCCGGATGCGATCTCCGACCAAGAGTTCATAACCTGGCGCGACAAAGCCCTGCTTGCAAGGAATGATGAGAAGGAATCATCTCCCCGTCATCCTGTGAATATCCCTCTTCCGCTGCAGGATATCCCTACCGATATCTATCTCAATTTCCTGATTAATGCCACACCCGACTTCACACTGCGAGTCTTGATGGATCAGGGTAGCGGTGACTATATCGCCCTGAACGGAAACGGAGCCTTACATGCCACCTATTATAATAAGGGGACATTCGATATGTTTGGTAACTACCTCGTGGATCATGGTATCTACAAGCTCACCATTCAGAATGTGATCAAGAAGGATTTCCAGTTCCAGCAAGGCGGAACGATCGTCTTCGGCGGTGACCCCTATCACGCTGCCCTGAACCTGAAAGCCCTCTACTCGATCAGCGGCGTTCCCCTTTCCGACTTACAGATCGGCAGCAGCTTCAGAGAAAACAATGTACGTGTTGACTGTATCATGAATATCTCGGGTGCGCCAGAATCCCCACATGTGGAATTCGATATCGATCTGCCTACCGTCAACTCCGATGCCAAGCAGATGGTCCGTTCGTTGATCAACGGTGAGGAGGAGATGAACCAACAGGTGATCTACCTTTTAGGTATCGGTCGTTTCTACACGCAGAATGCCAACAATGCCAATGAGAACGCATCACAGAGTCAGACCAGTCTCGCCATGCAGTCATTACTCAGCGGTACCATCAGTCAGCAGATCAACTCCGTACTCAGTTCATTCGTCAACTCTAATAACTGGAATTTCGGTGCCAACATCTCTACCGGTAACGAGGGATGGAACAATGCTGAATACGAAGGACTCCTCAGTGGACGTCTCCTCAATAACCGTCTGCTCATCAACGGTCAGTTCGGTTATCGCGACAATGCCAATGCCACCACGTCGTTCATCGGTGACTTCGATGTGCGCTATCTGCTCTACCCCAACGGGAACCTTGCCATCAGGGTGTATAACCAAACCAACGACCGCTATTTCACGCGAAACAGTCTGACCACCCAAGGACTGGGTTTGATTCTGAAAAAGGATTTCAATACCTGGAGGGATCTGTTAGGGGTGAGAAGGAAGGAAAAGTGAAGAGTGAAGAGTGAAGAGTGAAGAGTGAAGAATGAGATCAAAAAGAAATATATGAGAAGAATACATTTATTCGTTCTGGGTGTTTTCCTCACGGGTATAACACTCACGTCATGTCATGAGAACCTGGAAGAGCGAACAGCCCGTGAATGCAAGGAATACACCGAGAAGTACTGTCCTGTGCCCGTAGCCGCCAATGTGGTCAGCGACAGCATGGTCTTTGAACGCGACACCAAGACCATCCACTATTACTACACATTGAACGGTCCTGCCGACACCCTTCTGACGGGTGATCCCGAAAAGGACCTGCGGAAAGCACTGCTCTCGGATGTGATCAATGCCCCCAACTTGATGCACTATAAAGAGGCAAAGTATAGTTTCCGCTACACCTATTTCTCCAAGAAGGAGAAGGGAAAGAAACTATACGACTATCTCTTTACAGAGAAGGACTACCGTCAATAGTCGCTACCACATATTCGGAGCGGGTGCCGATGCGGAACTTGCCGCCCCAGATCCCCATGCCGCTGCTCACATAGTAGCGGGTGTTTCCGCGTTGCCATTCTCCAAAGGCACACTCATAAACAGCCTCCGTAATCCACGAAATGGGCCACACCTGTCCATGATGGGTATGTCCGCTCAGTTGGAAATCGATACCGTTCTGTTCTGCCTCTTCTAAATGGTATGGCTGGTGATCAAGAACTATCAGGTATTTCGAGCGGTCAACCCCTTGCAGCAGATCCGTCAACTTCTTCCTTCTCAGGTTCGTTCTGTCATCCCTGCCGATAATACAGAGGTCACCCACCTCCATCACACTGTCCTTCAGCAGCGTGATGTCCGATTTTTGGTAGAACAGACGGGAGTCGGGTTGCCCGGCATAATACTCATGGTTTCCCAAGCAGGCCACCACCGGAGCGTTCAACCGGAGGAACTCCTTTTCCATCTGCTGCTCATCCAACGGACGGGTACTATTATCAATGATATCTCCTGCTATCAGAATCAAGTCGGCTTTCTCCTGATTGATCATATCCACCCACCGCGCCAGTTCCGCTCTGCGGTTATGGTATCCCACATGCAGGTCACTGAGCATCACCACCTTCAGCGGTCGATGAATCTTCTTCTCTGTGGTCAGGGTCAACGGCTGTCGGGCTTTATGCCGATAATGAATATTGCCATATACAAATACCGCAAGGAGCACACCGGCCACCGTCAGCGTTCCCGCCCAACTGTTCTTCAGGAAGGAGGGAGGCACCAAATGTACCAGTCTGCCGATGTCGAGCAACAGGAATGTCATGAATAGATACAAAAGGATGATGAGCCACGACGTTCCAATCTCATAGATCACGGTGGCCCACGTCATCGACATCTGCAGGTGACGGGTTAATCCGACGAACAGCATGAGGAATGCCACCACCATCAATGTCAGTATCAGGGTTTTGGCCCATGGCATCAACGGCAGGATCCGCCACACATGCCACAACACATATATATTACCCAGTATGGGCAACAGGAAAAAAACAATTGCTCCAAATCTCATAATCAGCCATTTTATTCAATGTACGTTATCTCAATGATTGAGGACGCGAGCGCAAAATTACAAAACTTTTACGAGATTCTGGCATCATTGCACCAAAAAGAGATTAAATCTTCCGTACTATCCTTCGCATAATCGATTTTTTACACTATCTTTGCAACTGAAAACATATAAATGCATATTATTATGGCAACAAGCTGACCAACGATGAGAAACAGGATATTTTTCACACTCCTGTCAGTGCTTGCGCTCTTTGCCTGCACCGACCGCCGCTACCCCACGACGTTGGTGGTAGCCGACAGCCTCTGTGCCGTCAATCCCGACAGCGCCCTGCACCTGCTCACCCAATACAAAGACTCCATCCAGACGGCATCCAAGGCCCACCGCATGTACTACCACCTGCTACTTGCCGATGCCATGAACAAGGCCTACGTGGATATGTCCACCGACAGCATCCTCAAGGAGGTTGCCGAATACTACGACCGCCATGGCTCCGCCAATGAGCAGATGCGCGCCCACTACCTCCTCGGCTGTGCCTACCGCGATATGGGCGAGGCTCCCATGGCCCTGCAGTGCTATCAGGATGCGGTGGATAAGGCCGACACCCTTTCCCAAGACTGCAACTACCGTCTGCTCACCAGTGTTTACGGGCAGATGGCCGAGATCTTCCACAAGCAGAACCTCCCCGAGGATGAGATAGAAGTGAGAAGGAAATGCCAGAAATATTCCTTACTTGGTAAGGACACAACAGAATATCTCATCAGTTGTCAATCCATGGTAAAGCCCTATTTCCTGTTAGGAGACACTGTTGCTATGCTAAAAGTTCTGGATGACGTGTACCAGAAGTTTTTACAAAGAGGTGATACCATCCATGCTGACAATATTTACGGAGGAACCGTTTTTATTGATAACGATATTAAGCAGGGGAAACTGGATGATGCTCGGAAGAGAATGCATGTTTTTGAAAGCAAGGGACGACATTTTGACGAGAACGGTCTTCTTAAAGAAAGGTATGCAACCTACTATTATATCAAGCACCTGTATTTTGCAAAAAGTAATCAAATAGACTCAGCAGAGTTCTATGCAAGAGAATTGTTATCTTACCCAGATGAGAAGGTAAATGCCTATAGGGGACTGTTGACTGTTTTTCAAATGAGGAATCATTCCGACTCCTTGGCTAAATATTCCCGTCTTTATGAGGATGCAATAGACACATTGCATAACTTGATGAGAACCGAAACCGTCCATCAAATGACGTCCATGTACAACTACCAGCGTTTTCAAAGTATTGCTCACAAGGAATCACGGTCGGCAGAAAGACTGAGGTGGTTCATATTACTTGTTATCATTGTATCCGCTGTTTCTTCTTTTGCAATTTTTCTCTACTTTTCCCTGTCAAAGAAAAAAAGAGAATATGAGTATAATGAACTTGTACAAAAGTATGAGACATCTCTTTCCGATTATAACAAGTTGACTGATGATGTAGAGAAACTAAAGAGTCACGATGAGGGGTTGCTGGCAGAAAAGGAGCATGAGACAGAACTGCTGAAAGAACAACTCCAGCACCTCCGGGATGACCTGCTGGCGATCAGGCAACAAAACTCAATCCTTAAATTTGAAAACAGCGACATAATAGGTAAGTTCAAGGAGATGGCAAAAGGTAAAAAGGGATATTCACTTCCTACGAATAACGACTGGGGAGAGTTGCAGAGACAGTTTGCACGTCAGATGTCCTTAACCTATGCAGCCATGGGAAGAAACAATATCCTTTCATTTCAGGAATTAAATACATGTATCTTGCTGATAGCAGGCATCAGCAATGGTGAAATTGCCGTTCTGCTTGATTCCAGTCCACAGCACATCACCAATATGAAGAAGAAGATAAACAAGAAGTTGTTTGGCGAGGTATCTGCCTCATCGTTAGATATGCATTTGAGACATATCTCTGGCATAGTTTAATTTTGGTTTAAAATTTCCATATATACTTGAAGGACAGGTTGTTTTAGAACAGATGGTTTAAAAATGGTTTAAAATTAGAAAAGCAAATATTTGATCTTTTGATCCGTTATTCCTAATTTTGTGCCATCATCTAAAACAAAAAAAGGATGAAGAAACTATTGTTGATTTTCAGCTTCATGTCATGTGTATGCTTTGCCTATTCACATGTGACACAAACAAATGACCAAGTGAACCTTCAAGTGGGTATCTTTGACCCAACGACTGGTAATGAATGCCCCTGTGCCCCCATGCAGCCCCCTCATGTCTTTATCGACGGCCACACCTTGTTTATGCAATACGTGCCGTTCGATGTGACATTGGAGATTCATGACGGCAGCGGCTCCGTGGTCTATACCACCTTTGTTGCCGCCAACACACCTTCCGTCACACTACCTTCTACCCTCTCTGGCATCTGTCCACGGGGTTCCGTGACTACCAATATCTGCTGGCATACGTGGCCGTAAAGCCGAACCCGAACTGATACAGTGTTATGAAATCAATAATGAGAGTTTTTTTTATTTTCAGTCTGACGACCTTTCTCCTCCTGTCGCTGACCTTGGTTCTGGATTCCTGCGGTGACAGGAAGGGGGAAGGGACCGCCTTGGGGGACGTCCCGCCGTTCATGAACGTCAGTCCGCCATGCGATGGCACAACTCCCTCCCTTCTCGCCGAGGTGTGCGCCTACTACCAGTACCCCGATTCCTTCTCCTGCTATGATGACCATGGTGAACTGGCTACGGTCAGCATGCACTGGCCCGACACGGTGAACATGTGGAGGCTGAGGCGGTATCTGGAAGGCAATGGCAGGGAGAAGGGTGAGGATCCCGATGAGCAGAGCCTGTTCCTGATGCGGTTCCTCGGCTTTGATGCCGCTCCCCTCCGAAGGCTCACGGAGGAGGAAGTGGATACGGTTCTGCGTTCGCTAAGGGAAAACAGGCCGACGGTCATATTCCTTCATTCGCAGGAGACGGTAAGGGACAGGCAGGATTCCTGGCTGGTTTACGGTTTCAGGGAAAGCGGAAGAATGCTCCACTGCATCCGTGGTGGTGATGACGGCCGATATATTGGCATTGACTCACTCATGATGCTTGGGAAAGGCAACAGGACCCTGTCTTTCTCTGTGTTATGTCCAAGGAAATAGAAATCAGAGGAAGTCAGATCATGACATAAAGATCCTTTTCAAGCATGAAGCAGATCAAGATAACAGAACCGAACATTTATAATATACATTGTATTTTCTTATGCTACGATCATTGTTTATTACTACACTCTTATGTGTATCCTCACTCTGCCCGGCACAGGGCAGGGTGGGCTCTCCTGTAATACAAAATCTTACCCAGAATCTTGTTCATAAAGGATTTGGCAAGGCTCCGTTTTATTTGAATTATGATCATATTCGAAGGGGACCATATGCATATTCAGGTTTTGACAGTCCTATATCTATCTTTAATTTTTGATAAAATGATATGTATGATTATAATAAAAGATTTTGCAGTGTCGTTAAAGATAGTGCAGTATAGTAGGTTATAAACAACGCGTATGAAATGCTATCACTCTAATTCAAAAAGGCAACAACACTCTAACTATTTATTAGAGTTTGTTCTAATCATGTGTTCTTGTGTCATTCTATCCTCCTGCGCTTTAGGAGAATGGGTGGGATACAAGATGTCCCGCAGTTATATCAAGTCGATATCGGATATAAAATATGAAGATATAAGTGATATGAAGAAAGCGTTTCGTACGGATGGCTATTATGCCCAAGAGGAAAGAGACAGAAGTACTGCAAAGGGTCATGAATATATAATGATATTTTATAACGACGGCACCTATTCCTTCCATTATATTAACAGTCCTGTAGAACCAAAGGACAGTATAGATATCGGCAACTATATTATACCATCTGATGCGATTTTCAACAATGGCGAATATTTTGGAATGTACCGCATTGATTCTGATACGGTTTATGTTAATAAGTATAGAAGAGACTTATTTGCTGGTTTAGAAATGCGCAAAAATAAATTTCACATTATTGACAATGAAACATTAGTCCTTTGCTATGATGAAGACCCACAGCTGGTTTATAAAAATGAGACGGCAAAATGGGATAGAAATGTGAAGTACGTTTTCAAACCGGCTATACTTCCTAAGCCACGTGACAAATTCGTTAAAAAGAAGAAGTGGATGTGGAAAAATGAGTCGGACTGGGAAAGATATATGCACAAATAAGCTTTCGTTTTCAGTATTGAAGGTTACGGTAAGCTAATGAACATACAATTATCATATATTAAAGGATAAACATACAACCATGAAAAGAACAACGATGATGGCCGTGCTCCTGCTGATTATGGCAGCAACGGTACAGGCACAGAGTATCAGTGATGAAATCCCTGAGAGTGAATTCGGTTTTTCCATCGGTTTCGGTTCACAAGTGATGCACGACGGCAATTACAACGACATGCGCCACTACGTGGAGAGAGAACTGGGATGGGCATCGGGAGGAACAGAACATTTCTATAATATAGGTGTTTCCCTTGGGGGTGAGTATTACCGTCAGATAAGTACTCCTTTTGCTGTAGGACTGACAGGAGGTTTCGCTATGGCCACGAGCAGTTATGAGATGCCAGGTGAGATGCGGAACAATGACAAGAAGGTGGAACTGACATCAATTTACGTCATGCCCGCTGTAAGATGGACATGGTTCCGATACAAAAAGGTAAGGCTCTATTCAAGAGGTTGTTTGGGTGTCAGATGGCAGAACGTAAAGATTAGTTCACTTGAGCCGGACGGTCTTGACAAACACCAGACGAAACTTGCCTACCATCTTGGTGCCGCTGGTGCAGAACTGGGACACAAGAACGCCCATGTGTTCTTCGAGGTTGGATATGGCATGTGTGGTGTTGTCAATATGGGCTTCCACTTTGCTTGGTAAAGGATGTCGCTGATACAGTCTGAAATAAACATACAATGATAGAAGCAATGAAAAGAACAACGATGATGGCCGTACTCCTGCTGATAATGGCGGGAACGGCGGTGGGTCAGGTAAGACCCTTTGTGAAGGCTGGGATCCAGCACCATGTCAACAGTTCATGACGTACTGGACATTGTGGTCCGAAGAATAACTATGAATAGGGTAAGTTCGTGATACGGATAGATTCCCCTCACGATAATTTGATCGTTAATAACAAAAATATAATATGAAACAGAAGTATTTTCATGTCTTTGAAGACAATATTATAGTTGAGTTCAACTTAAATACAGATACCAGGAAGATGGAACTGTATCTTGAGGATTACTGGGATAAAGAAAAAAGGGAAACTGTTTTTTTCCCCTGTTGCTTCACCATATTTGCATGGGAAGAGGCGACATGGATAGAGAAAGGTATTCATAACTATGTTTCAACAATGCTGCCTTTGACAAATACCTTCAGTCCTCTGACAGATATATATGACATGGATCTAAAAGATGATGTGCTGATAATAGAAGGGAGGCAGGAGAATGGTATGTACCCTACCCTGTATTTCAAGAATTGCCAGTGGTCATTTTCTCATGTTGACATGTCCTCACATGTTAACATGTTTCAAACAGATGCTCCTGAATCTATTCTCAAGCGTGACTGTTCCGGCCGTATCATCCCTAAGGTTACAAACAAAAAAGAACTTCTTTTCTTCATGGACAAGATTCTGAAAGTGCCACCTCGATATGGGCTGACATGGGAAAATCTTGAAGAAAACCTATATGGTCGAGATTTTTCGGGATGTAATGTTATGTTACTTTACCATGAGGATATTTCTCAGATGCCAGTAGAAGATTTAAGACAGTATGCCGATCTCATAAACAGGTGTAACCGCAATAATAACCATTGCTACTTCATTTTTAATGAGCACGATTATCAACTGATGATGCGTTTAATAAATAATTCACACGATTAGCATAATTATCCCTATGAGAAAAAGAACAACTAATATATTGTTAGCGTTATCCTGTATAACAATTCTCTCGACAAGTTTACTTCCTGTTTTCTGGTGTGTGATGTGGTAAAGAATTTAGAGATGAAGAGAATATTGATCGTATTATTATTGCTTTGCTGCGTTACCTTCCGATTGGGGGCTCAGCAGCAGATCAGGCATGAGTTCAGTATGGGATACAGTGTTGGAAACAACATGGCCGATAAAAAGGTTAATGATGTGGTAGATCACTATTTGGAAACCTATCATATGGAAAGTACCATGGGATGTTCCGACATCATCGGTGATTCTCATATAACAATGAGTTTTGAGTACCACTATCGCCTGAACCAACGATGGGCTGTAGGTTGCATCGCAGGATGGGGATTGTCAAATGAATCTTATGAGGGAATAGAAGAGCAACATGCCGAACAAAAGGCGGCACCCCAATCTTATCTTGCGAAGCATGGTACTGAGCAGAGTCGTATATTCTTTATTTCGCCATCAGTCAGATACAGTTGGCTTACCATCATGCGAGGACACATGCAACTCTATTCTCGGGTGGCTTTGGGAACCATCAGACAACACATGTTGTTCGACTATCAGCAGGCTGCCTCTGACGGTAGACAATATACTGCTTTAGAAGACGACACCCAACGCGACGGATATCGCCAAGAACATTTTGATGAGGTGAGATGGCAAACCGCCTATCAACTGACTCCCGTTGGCATAGATCTTGGTAACCGTTTCATCCATTTCTATTCAGAACTGGGCTATGGCTTCCTGGGCATCTTCACCATTGGAATGCGTTTTACCTTTCCCTAATTGTTCTTTTTACTTTTACATTCTGTTTTTGCCCCGTGGTGGAGTTTGCTAATTTTTTTCTGTTTTCTTTTGTTCTTTGAATGGATTTACCTAATTTTGCACACAAAATTATCTGGTGAGAACTCTCATCCTTTAAAGAAAGAATATGAAATACGCGATTATAGGAACCGGAGCCATCGGCGGATACTACGGTGGCAAACTGGCCAAGGCGGGGAATGCGGTGCATTTCCTTCTTCATACAGATTATGAATATGTCAAGGAGAACGGTCTGCAGGTGGATTCCTGCGACGGCAGTTTTCACTTAGATCAAGTCAATGCTTATCAGTCAACGGCAGATATGCCACGTTGCGATGTTGTGCTGGTATGTCTGAAATCCACCAACGAGCACCTGCTGCGCGATCTTCTTCCCCCGTTGCTTCATGAGGATACCGTGGTGGTATTGATCCAGAATGGTATCGGTTTGGAGCCCGACCTGCAGGTCCTCTTCCCTACCCTGCAGATTGTGGCAGGACTGGCTTTCATCTGTTCAGGAAAGGTAGGACCAGGACATATCGATCACCAATGCTACGGCAGTATCAACTTAGGCAACTACTCCGTCAAGGACAAGGAACGGTTTGCTCAGTTGCTCGAAGATTTCCGTTGTGCAGAGATTGAAACCAACGAGGTGGAATATGAAGAGGCACGCTGGAAGAAAGCCGTGTGGAACATGCCGTTCAATGGAATGACCGTAGCGTTGGATACCATGACCAACAAACTCTTGGAGAATCCCGCCACCGAGCAACTGATACGCGACCAGATGATGGAGGTGGTGGCAGCATCCCGTGCCTTAGGCGTAGAGCATGTCGATGAGCCGTTCGTGGAGAAGATGATTGCCATGACTAAAGCCATGACACCCTACAAACCGAGTATGAAGCTCGATGCCGACTTCCACCGTCCGATGGAAATCGATTATCTCTACACCCGTCCTATCGAAGAGGCTAAGAAGGCAGGATGCCCCATGCCGAAACTTGAGATGCTGGAACAGGAGTTGAGGTTTATACAGAGTAAGTATTTATAAGTGAGGAGTCTTTTCGAGGAGTGTTTTCGAGGAGTGTGGAGTGAGGAGTGTGGAGTGAGAATAGTACTGAGATACAGTATTTATTCATATACAAAACCACTTGTACTTGAAACATATCTCACTCCACACTCCTCACTCCACACTCCTCGAAAACACTCCTCGAAAACACTCCACAAAAGTTTTGCAAGCAAAACTTAGTTAATCAAAAATACCTTTGTCTGACCATTGTAGGTGGCCTTGATGGTGGCACGTCCTTCAACAACAGGACTGATATCGAACTTCACACCATCTACATCTGCTGTGGCTTTCAGCAGTGTATTGGCGGATAATGGACCATATACCTGATACCTGATCTGGTCACTATATCCATTCTGATTGGTGAAGCGGATAGGAGTAGCGGGAATCGTCAGTTTCTTTCCATCAGCAGTGATCGTCACCTGTGGCACTTTGGGTGCCACACAGGCATTACCAGTCTTGCCGAATCCGATCCCATGGAGATCGAAAAGTCCTTGTGGCCGTTGTGGCTGCTGGGGGCGACGGCCACCCCACTGAGGCTGCTGCAGTGCCTGAACTTCAGGGCCTTCTGTCACGAGATAGATGGCATGTTTGCCTGAAAGGCCTTCCACAGCAGGCACGGGAGCCACACAGTCGATTTTCCCTTTAGCTTCTGATGGTACATGGATCGTAGCAATCTCCCGACCCTTCCACGGATCGTCGAGCAGGACATGAATGGTGAATGCCCCCTTGCCACTCGGGGTGAGGTTCAAGGTTATGCTTGTGCCATTGCCTGCCTTTGTGCCTTCGAATGCCTTCACGCCCTTCGTGTCCTTAGCCAGACCGCCGAAGCCGAAATACTTGAAACCAACGATGCCACCGTTCTGAATACCGGCAAGATCCATCGAGTTGTTCCAGACGTCGTGGTTGTCCTGCATCCAGTTATTGGCATTAGGACCAAATACGAAGCAGGCATAACCTGCACTATAGTAAGCGTAGGGTGGCAGACCGAAGATCTGGAAACCCTCACTGGTCACCTCGGCACCCGTATATTCATTACCGTCGGAAGCCTTAGCAGTCCATTCGTTTCCCTTAACAAAAGGATCATAGCCCGTGATACGAACCTTACCGCCCTTAGCCACCGGCTTCTTGTCCCAGGTGATCTTCACGGGTGCTACCATGGTCTGACGGGCATTACCGAAGCCACGCGGCGGACGGTGATAGAACACATACCACTGACCGTTGATCTCCTGTAATGAGCCGTGGGTATTATGTGCGAAATTGGTAGTGATGAGCTTCGAGCCATCTTCGTTCACGACCACGCCACGCGAGTCAACCAAGACACCACCTGAACGCCAGGGGCCTAACGGTGAATCGCCAAAAGCATAGCGAAGGGCTGAATTGGTATTGCCCAAGCCATATTCCTTACCGCTGTAGCCACTGAACACCATCACATATTTGTTACCTACCTGCCGAATAGATGATGCCTCAAAGAAGTTGAAGTCGAGCGGATCCTGTCCTTCATAGAGGGCCTTGTACACACTGCCGGGCTTGTCAAGCAACCTACCATCTGCACTGCTGGCAGGGATAAACGGATCAATGGGCTCTGTACCCTCACGCTTCGAGTACATGGTCTTCTGATCAAGTTCAACAGCCGTGGAGTGCTGGAACCCATAGAACACGTAAGCACGGAAGCCAGTGTCATAGTCTTTGTCTTTCTTGTCTGTGATGTTCTCTATAAACACGGAAGGATCGAAGTCTATCAGGGAACCAGGCACACACTGCCTACCGTCGGCAGTGAGGTTGATCGGAGTGAATGGACCGTTGGGACGATCACCTTTGCATACCATCGGAGTACGTCTCCAACCACGTGAGTGCGGATAGAGATAATAGGTCTTCTTCCCCGTCTTCCTATCCTTCACCTCCACCAGATCCGGGGCATACATCGTGTCCCACTGTCCGTCTATATAATAAGTAAAGATAGGACCTTCATCGCGCCACTGACTCAGATCCTCTACAGGAGCCGACCACATGCGGATGTCTGGACCGCAATAGGCCGAATAGTTCACGTCGTGCGATCCGATGATATAGGCACGGTACTTCCCCGGATTGTCTGGGTCTTCAAAAACACGGGGTTCTCCATCGGGTACATGCTCCCACAGCGGGAGATAAGGGTTCTGCGCCTGAACCGACATTGTGGCCAGTAGCAGCAGGATTAGTAATGATAATTTCTTCATCTTGTTGATTGATTGGATTTTTTGACTGCAAAGATACGTTTTTTCAAGCCAACCTCCTTTTTTATTTGTTTCCTTTTCTTTCTTATTTGTTGCGTGACAGCCGTCGTAGTATTCTGTGAGCTGAAAACACAATAAATCGAGGGCAGGATGCGTTATTGTTTGTGATGAAACAGAAAACATTATTCATCCTTCTGTGGATGCTGCTGACAACCGTTGGCGTACAGGCACAACAGTTCACACTGCAGGGAAAAGTAACCGACCAGAACAACAACCCCGTTGAGCTGGCCACCGTATCGGTATGGAAACAGGGGAAAGCAGTGATGACCAACCTGAAGGGTGAATTCAATATGACACTACAATCAGCTGACAGCGTGGAGGTTAAATTCTCCATGATCGGATACAAGACGAAGACTCGTGTCCTGCGGAATCCTCGTGGAAAGCAGACTTTGCAGATTCAGCTGTTCGATGAAAGTAAGGAGTTGGGCGAGGTGGTTGTGACAGAGCGTATCCGGCAGACGAGCAGCACCCAGCGGTTAGACAAGAACGACATGCAGAACACGCCCTCCGTCACGGGTAACGCCGTAGAGGAGATGATCCAAGGTCAGGCGGGTGTGAGCACCCATTCCGAATTGTCGAGTCAATACAATGTCCGTGGCGGTTCGTTCGATGAGAACTCTGTATATATAAATAATGTGGAGGTCTATCGACCCTTTTTGGTCCGCAGCGGTCAGCAGGAGGGCTTGTCGATCATCAACCCCGACATGGTGGAACAAATCGGCTTCTCCACCGGTGGTTTCGAGGCCAAATACGGTGATAAGATGTCATCAGCCCTCGACATTCAGTATAAGCGTCCGAAAAAATTCGAAGCCACAGCATCTGCCAGCTTGTTAGGATCCAGTGCCTATGTGGGGGTCTCCAACAAGAAATTCTCATGGAGCAATGGCCTGCGCTACAAGACCACCCGCTATCTGTTAGGCAGTTTGGAGACGAAAGGTGAATACCAGCCAAACTTCCTCGACTACCAGACTTACCTGACCTTCGAGCCAAACAAGCGTTGGAGCATCTCCTTGATCGGAGACATCTCTGAGAACCACTACAACTTTGACCCCGAAGACCGTGAGACAAAGTTTGGAACGATGGAGAACGTGAAGTCGTTCCGTGTCTATTTCGACGGTTGGGAGAAAGATATCTTCCGCACCTATTTCGGTACGCTGAACATTACCCGCCACCTCACAGACAACAGTCATCTGTCATTGATCTACTCGACATTCTACACCGATGAGCAGGAACGATACGACATCCAAGGGCAATACTGGCTGACACAGACGGAGACCAGTGAGAACCTGGGGGTGGGAACCTACATGGAACATGCGCGCAACTACCTCACTGCCAATGTGCAGAGCTTCAAGCTGATGCTGCAGCAGAAAGTGAAGAAGCACGAGCTCCAAGCGGGTCTGACTTACAAGATCGAGCGGGTGAAGGAAAAGACCCGAGAATATGAGATGCGCGACTCCAGTGGCTACAGCATACCACATACCGGCAAAGACCTGAACATGGTCTATACCTTTGATGCCCGTAACGAACTGAGAGCGAACCGCATCGAGGTTTATGCACAGGATACGTACAAGTTTACCAGTCCTGGTGAGAACACCTTCTACACCTTGAACTACGGCGTTCGGTTCTCTCACTGGAACTTCAACCGCGAGAGTCTGTTCAGTCCGCGCCTCTCATTAGGAATCGTACCTGCCTTTAACCATGATGTCACACTCCGACTGGCCACCGGCCTTTACTATCAGGCACCGTTCTTTAAGGAACTTCGCGACACCATGACCATCAGCGGCATCACCTATGCTACCTTGAACGAACGTATCAAGAGTCAGCGATCCATTCATTTCATTGCAGGGTACGACCAACGCTTCAAGATGCTTGGCCGACCGTTCAAGTTCACAGCGGAAGCATACTACAAGCTGCTCAGCAACCTCGTGCCCTACACCGTGAATAACGTGAAGATCGTCTATGATGCAAATCAACAATGCAACGGTCATGCCGCCGGTCTCGACTTGAAGCTCTACGGAGAGTTTGTACCAGGCAGCGACTCCTGGCTCACCTTCTCTCTCATGGACACGAAGATGCGCATCAACGGGAAGAGTATCCCACTCCCCACCGATCAGCGATGGGCGGTGAACCTGTTCTTCACCGACTATTTCCCTGGTACCGACCGATGGAAGATGTCGCTCAAATTAGCCTTTGCCGACGGTCTGCCCTTCGGTGCACCCCACAGGAGTCTTGACCAGATGCCGTTCCGTGCTCCGGCATACAAAAGGGCCGATATCGGAATGAGCTTCCGTGCTTACGGTGAGTCGAAGGACGAGTCGCCCTACCCCATCGTAAACAGTAACTCGTCGAAGAAGCGCTGGGCAAAGAATGTGTGGATTGGCATCGACTGCCTGAACCTCTTTGGCATCAACAACGTCAACTCCTACTATTGGATCACCGATGTAACCAGTCAGCAATATGCCGTTCCGAACTATCTCACAGGCAGACAGGTTAATCTGCGTGTGCTGATAGAGCTATAGCGTCTATTTTTGGATAAATTAAGCATACATATTTGGCACATTGGAAAATAATCCGTACCTTTGCGCCAACTTATTACTTTAATTACAGCTATTTAATTTTCATTCATCATGAAGATTTCACACATTGAACATTTAGGTATCGCAGTCCAGAGCATTGAAGAGGCTCTGCCGTATTTCAAAGAAGTACTGGGACTGGAGTGTTATGCAGTCGAAACTGTAGAAGATCAAAAAGTAAAGACCGCCTTCCTGAAGTGCGGTGAAGTTAAACTGGAACTGCTGGAGCCGACTTCTCCCGAGAGCACCATTCAGAAATGGCTCGACAAAGGGAACAAAGGTGTGCACCATGTGGCATTCTGCATTGAGGATGGTGTGGCCAATGCCTTGGCAGAAGTATCTGAGAAGGGCGTACGTCTGATCGACCAAGCTCCACGAAAAGGAGCAGAGGGTCTGAATATCGCCTTCCTGCACCCGAAGTCAACCTGTGGTATCCTGACTGAACTTTGTGAGCATCCGGAATAATCGTCTGGCGATACAGTCCAGTTGTCACAACTCCGCAATTTGCAAATTCATAAAATTGTGAAATAAAACAATGAGCAAACAATTAGAAAAGATCAAGAATCTGATCGCCAAGCGTGAGCAGGCTCGCCTTGGCGGTGGCGAAAAAGCCATTGAGAAACAGCACGCACGTGGCAAATATACAGCTCGTGAGCGTATTGACATGCTGCTCGATGAGGGCAGCTTCGAGGAAGTGGATATGTTCAAACTCCACCGCTGTACAAACTTCGGCATGGAGAAGAAGCAGTTCCTCGGCGACGGTGTCGTTGCTGGTAGTGGTACCGTTGACGGTCGTCTGGTCTATGTCTTCGCACAGGACTTCACCGTAAACGGAGGTTCACTTTCTGAGACCATGGCAGAGAAGATCTGCAAGGTGATGGATCTTGGTATGAAGATGGGTGCACCCGTCATCGGTATCAACGACTCTGGTGGTGCCCGTATTCAGGAAGGAATCAATGCCTTGGGTGGCTACGCAGAGATTTTTGAGCGCAATATCTTGGCATCAGGCGTGATCCCGCAGATCAGTGGTATCTTCGGTCCTTGTGCAGGTGGTGCCGTTTATTCTCCTGCCCTCACCGATTTCACCTTGATGATGGAGAATACATCGTATATGTTCCTGACGGGTCCGAAAGTGGTGAAGTCAGTAACTGGCGAGGATGTGGATCAGGAACACTTGGGTGGTGCCAGCGTGCACTCCACCAAGAGTGGTGTGACACATTTCACTGCATCTACTGAGGAGGAAGCCATCGAGATGATCAAGACCTTGCTGAGCTATATCCCCAGCAATAACATGGAGCAGGCTCCGCTGAAGGAGTGCACCGACCCCATTAACCGTATGGAGGACAGTCTGAACGAGATCCTTCCCGATGATCCCAACCAGGCATACGATATGTATAAGGTGATCAGCGCAGTGGTGGATAATGGTGAGTTCTTCGAAGTTCAGCCGAAGTTCGCCAAGAACATCATCGTGGGCTTCGCCCGCTTCAACGGTCAGAGTGTTGGTATCGTGGCTAACCAACCTTCTTGCTATGCCGGTGTGCTCGACGTGAATGCCAGCCGCAAGGGTGCCCGCTTCGTTCGTTTCTGCGATGCTTTCAATATTCCTATCGTTTCACTGGTTGACGTTCCCGGATTCCTTCCCGGAACTGGTCAGGAGTACAATGCCGTCATCCTGCACGGAGCACAGCTGCTCTATGCTTACGGAGAGGCTACCGTACCCAAGGTGACTGTCACCCTGCGTAAGAGCTATGGTGGTAGCCATATCGTGATGGGCTGTAAGCAGCTGCGCACGGATGTCAACTATGCTTGGCCTAATGCCGAGATCGCCGTGATGGGTGCTTCTGGTGCCGTTGCCGTGCTCTATGCTAAAGAGGCCAAGGCCAAGAAAGAGGCCGGAGAGGATGTGAAGGCATTCATTGCCGAGAAGGAGGAGGAATACTCCGAGCTCTTCGCCAATCCGTATCAGGCAGCCAAGTATGGCTATATCGACGATGTGATCGAGCCGCGTAACACTCGTTTCCGTATCTGTCGCGCATTGGCACAGCTGGCCACCAAGCGTCAGGGTCTGCCCGCCAAGAAGCACGGAAACATCCCGATGTAATCATCGTGTGCCTATCGATGATCGTTTATCGGATATCGTAAAACAGAAAATCAGCTAATATGAATAATGAAGTGTATGCCGCTATCGCTCTTGCCATGCATGAGTTCCAAGGCAACAACGTGCACGATAAGGAAACGGGCATCATCACCATCAAGGAGCACCACACCGACTGGGCTTCGCGTATGCTGACCATGACCCAACATCCTTAAAAAAACAGATCGTATGAAAGAATACAAGTATATTATTAACGGAACGAAATACGAAGTTACCATCGGTGACATCGTAGAGAATATCGCAGACGTAACCGTGAACGGGGAGTCATACAAAGTGGAGATGGAGAAAGAGCCAGAACCCGAGAAGAAGAAGGTGGTTGTGAAGACAGGTGCCGATGCTTCTCAGGCTGCTCCCGCCGCCGCTGCATCACCTGCTGCCGGCGCTGCCGTCAACACCTCGAATGCCCTCAAGGCTCCGCTGCCCGGCGTGATCACAGATGTGAAGGTGGCCGTGGGTGATACGGTCGCTGCCGGTGATACTGTCATCGTACTGGAAGCCATGAAGATGGCCAACAACCTCGATGCCGAGAAGGGTGGAAAGGTTACTGCCGTATTGGTGAATGTGGGCGACAGCGTGATGGAGGACACCCCGCTTGTTGTGATTGAATAATCCTTTCATCAGGAACTATTAAAAGAAAAGGCACGAGGGCTTTACCCCGTGCCTTTTTATTTATGTGTCTTCGGATCTTTGTGTTCCATTTTCCGAACCCTCCGATTTTATCTCGCAACTTGCAGGAGGATATCGTACTCCTCTGATGACACCTCCGCCCACAGGCGGAAAAAAATCAGCTATCCCATTTCATCGGTTGGAACAGGTATAGTTTGACTATTGAGAAGATAGTTAATAATATTTAATACCATTGTAATAGGATTTTACAAGGAAAAGCAACGAATTGACAGGATTGTACCCCGTTTGTCTTGAATATGAAAACAAACAGGCGACAATCCCTTTCTCACCCTTCTCCCCTACCCCTTACTCTGCATTAGAACGTTAATAAAAATCATCTGTATTTTGTTGGAAGATTGGGAGAAAAAAACTATATTTGCAAAAAGAATCCTAAACAATCGAATTGATACCATGGTACATATCACCCTGCCAGAGAACATCGACAGACCGTTGAGTTTCTACTTGGCCATGGAAGAGTATGTGGCCCGCCATATAGACGTGCCCCATGCTTTCTTTGTCTGGCAGGTGGAACCCAGCGTGATCTTCGGAAGGAACCAGCTGATCGAAGCAGAGGTGAACACTGGCTATTGTGAACGCAAGGGAGTGAAAATGTACCGCAGGAAAAGCGGGGGCGGCTGCGTCTATGCCGACAAGAGTAACCTGATGTTGTCGTATATCACCAATAGTGACAGTGTGAACTTCACCTATCACCAATACACTACCTTAGTGGTGAACGCATTACAGCGGATGGGAATACAAGCCACGGCCAACGGTCGGAACGACATCATGATCGAGGGGAAGAAAGTGAGCGGCAACGCCTTCTACCACCTTGGGGCACATCAGACCGACTTCGGTAAAGGGCGCAGCATTGTCCATGGCACCCTGCTCTACGACACCGATATGGAGAACATGCTGGGATGTATCACCCCAGATGACGAGAAACTACTAAGCAAGGGGGTGAAGAGTGTCAGACAGCATATCACGCTGTTGAAAGACCATACCCGACTGTCGTTGGAAGAGGTTCGCAATGAGCTGATCTGTTTCGTATGCAACGAGGAACACATGCTGACACCAGAGGAAGTAGAGAGGGTCAGGGACATAGAGAAAGAATATCTGTCGCCAGCGTTCATCTACGGACACAGCCCTCGATATACCGTGGTGAAGAAACAACGCATTGAAGGTGTAGGAACACTCGAAGTGAGGATGGAAGTGAAGAACGGTATCATCAAAGACATCGACCTGAAAGGTGACTTCTTCGTGACAGGTGACCTCAACGAGATCAGACAGGCACTGCGAAACAAGCCGTTAGAACGTTCCACGTTGGAAATAGCGATGCCTGATACCAAGAACCTGATCGTCAACCTAAACAAAACCGATTTGATTACTTTAATCTTGAAATAATGGAAAATAAAAGAACTTGTCTATATGACAAACACGTGGCTTTGGGTGCCTTGATCTCACCCTTTGGCGGCTTTGACATGCCGATCCAGTATTCAACCATCATCGATGAGCATAATGCCGTGCGACAGCACTGCGGAGTGTTCGATGTGAGTCACATGGGTGAAGTGTCGGTACGTGGACGTGATGCTGAACGCTATGTCAACCATATCTTCACCAATGATGTGACAGATGCCCCCGATGGACAGATCTATTATGGAATGATGTGCTACGAGAACGGTGGTACGGTAGATGACCTGCTGGTATATAAGATGGCCGCCCAAGACTATTTCCTCGTGATCAATGCGGCAAACATTGACAAGGACTGGGAGTGGATGCAGAAGCAGGCAGAAGGTTTCGACATCGATTTGCAGAACTGCTCTGACTACTATGGACAGATTGCCGTGCAAGGCCCGGAGGCTGAGGCTGTTGTGGAGGAAGTGCTCGGTTTGGGCTGTAAGGAACTGGTGTTCTATACCACAAAGACCCTCGATGTGGAGGGTGAGACCATCATCGTCAGTCGCACCGGCTATACAGGAGAAGACGGCTTTGAGATCTATGGTTCACATGCCTTCATCCAGCGCCAGTGGGACAAACTGATGGAAAGCGGACGTTGCAAGCCATGTGGATTAGGATGCCGTGACACCTTGCGTTTCGAGGTAGGACTGCCTCTGTACGGTGATGAGCTGTCGGCAGAGATCTCTCCCGTGATGGCAGGATTGTCGATGTTCTGCAAATTCGACAAGGAAGAATTCATCGGGAAGGATGCCCTGATCCAGCAGAAGACAGAGGGCGTGAAACAACGTGTCATCGGTATTGAGCTAAAAGACAAAGCCATCCCCCGCCATGGATACGCCGTGCTGTGCAACGGTGAGAAAGTGGGTGAAGTGACAACTGGATACAACTCGATCTCTACAGGAAAGAGTGTCTGCATGGCCCTGGTGGATACACCCTATGCCAAGTTAGGAACGGAGCTGGAGATTCAAATCCGCAAGAAGACCTTCCCCGGAGTGGTGGTGAAAAAACGTTTCTACGACAAGCACTATAAGAAATAGGGAGCCCACCCCAACCCTCCCAAAGGGAGGGAGAAAGGACAAGCGATAGATCATTATTAATCAAGAAACATTATTCAATAAACAATAAAATATAAAGGATATGGCAAAAGTATTAGAAGGACTCTACTATTCAGAGAGTCATGAGTATGTGAAGGTGGAAGGTGAATACGGCTACATCGGTATTACCGATTATGCCCAGAACGCCTTAGGTAACGTAGTGTATGTAGATATGCCCGAGGTTGACGATGAGGTGGAAGCCGGTGAAGAGTTCGGTGCCGTGGAGAGTGTGAAAGCTGCCAGCGACCTGATGTCACCCGTCAGTGGTACCGTGGTGGAGATCAACGAGGCCCTTGAAGATCAGCCCGAACTCGTGAACCAAGATGCCTACGCCAACTGGATTATCAAGGTGGAGATGAGCGACAAGACGGAGCTCGACAACCTGATGGATGCGAAAGCCTACGAAGAATTCTGCGCAAAATAACCGCTTATGAACTACAAGTATTTCCCTCACACCGAGGAAGAAATCAAGCAGATGCTGGAGGTGGCTGGCGTAAAGACGCTCGACGATCTCTATGCCGACGTGCCCGACAGCATCCGCTTCAAAGGGGATTATGAGATACCCGAGGCGATGAGTGAACTTGAGGTAAGACAGTTCTTCGACAGTCTGGCACTGATGAACGAGACTCTTACCTGCTTTGCTGGTGCGGGCGTCTATGACCACTATACCCCATCGGTGATACCGAGCATCATCGAACGCTCGGAGTTCCTTACCAGTTACACCCCCTATCAGGCAGAAATCTCACAAGGCACGCTGCACTATATCTTTGAATTCCAGAGTATGATGGCAGAGCTTACCGGCATGGATGTATCGAACGCTTCAATGTATGATGGAGCCACTGCCACTGCCGAAGCCGTGATGATGGCCTTTGCCGCAGGAAAGAAATGCACCAAGGTACTGGTGAGTGAGACGGTTGACCCAAAGGTGAGGCGCGTGGTGGATACCTATGCGAAATACCATGGCATCGAGATCGTGAGTATCGCCCAGAAAAACGGTGTGACCGATCGCGCTGACATGATGGCGAAACTTGATGAGGGGGGCGTGGCCGGTGTCGTTGTACAGATGCCGAACTATTATGGTATTGTTGAAGACTATACCGGATTCGCCGAAGCTGTGCATGAGAAGAAAGGATTGTTCATCATGAACAGCGTAGCAGCAGACCTCGCCGTGCTGAAGACTCCCAAGGAATGGGGAGCCGACATCGCCGTAGGTGACGGACAAAGCTTAGGAATCCCCATGACGTTCGGCGGTCCGTCTGTGGGCTATCTCTGTTGTACGGAGAAACTGATCAGAAAGATGCCGGGAAGAATTGTGGGAATGACAAACGACAGTCGTGGACAGCGTGCCTTCGTACTCACCCTCCAAGCCCGTGAGCAGCATATCCGCAGACAGAAGGCTACATCGAATATCTGCTCGAATCAGAGTCTGATGGCTTTGTTCGTTACCATCTATCTCTCACTGATGGGCAAGGAAGGTGTCAAAGAAGCCGCACAACTCTCTTATGCCGGTGCTCACTATCTATGTGACCAATTGGTGGCTACCGGACTGTTCAAGAAGACGTTCGACCAGCCGTTCTTCAATGAGTTCTGCCTGACCTATGACGGTGATGTGGATGCGTTGCAGAAGAAATGTACTGAGAAGGGATATCTGGCAGGTGTGAAAGTGGATGAACATATCATTATGTTCGCCGTCACTGAGAAAAGGACAAAAGAAGACATGGATGATTTGGTGGAAATAATCAAGGAGGACAAGCAATGAACAACAAACTATATGGCAATCTGATCTTCGAGCTTTCTCATGAGGGCCGAAGGGGCTATTCGCTTCCCAAGAACCGACTGGATGGCTACTCCGTTCACGACCTTCCAGTGTGCCTTCAACGTCAAGAAGAGGCTAAGTTGCCCGAATGTGATGAGATGACGGTGGTACGCCACTATACAAACCATAGTGCAAACAACTTCGGCGTGAACAACGGCTTCTACCCGTTGGGAAGTTGCACGATGAAATACAACCCCGTGATCAATGAGGAGATCGCAGCGATGAAGGATTTCGCAGAACTGCATCCCCTACAACCCATAGAGACATGCCAGGGAGCACTGGAGGTTTATTATTGTGTACAGCAGTTACTGGCAGAGTTGGCAGGACTAAGCGAGTTTACCCTGAATCCCTGTGCCGGTGCCCATGGTGAGCTGACAGGTCTGATGGTGATCCGTGCATACCATCAAAGTCGCGGTGACCAGAAACGTACGAAAGTGATCGTTCCGGATTCCGCACATGGTACGAATCCGGCCTCTGCCGCCGTGTGCGGTCTGGATATCCTCGAAGTGAAAAGTACCAAAGAAGGACTGGTTGACCTGCCCGACCTGATTGCACTGATTGAACAATACGGTGAGGAGATCGCAGGAATGATGATGACCAATCCGAATACATTAGGCCTCTTCGAAAAAGATATTCCTGAGATCGCCAAACGCATCCATGACTGTGGCGGACTGATGTATTACGATGGAGCAAACCTGAACCCGATGCTCGGTGCCTGCCGTCCTGGTGATATGGGCTTCGATGTGATGCATATCAACCTGCACAAAACATTCTCCACTCCTCATGGCGGTGGCGGACCTGGCAGCGGACCGGTGGGTGTGCGCCAAGGACTGGAAGCGTTCCTTCCCACACCAAGGGTTGTCTTAGATGAAGATCACAACATGCTCTCAGTGGAAAGAGATGACTTTGAGCAGTCATTAGGAAGTGTTGGCTCATTCTTCGGGAACTTCGGTGTCGTTCTGCGCGCCTTCACTTATATCCTCTCAATAGGAAGGGAACACATGAAGATGGTAGGTCCGTTAGCTACTCTGAATGCCAACTATATCAAAGAAAGTCTGAAAGATGACTACGAACTGCCTATCACTGGATTGTGCAAGCATGAATTCGTATTCGACGGTCTAAAAGACAAGTCAACTGGTGTCACCACCATGGATGTGGCCAAACGACTTCTCGACTATGGCTACCATGCCCCCACAATCTATTTCCCTCTTCTCTTCCATGAGAGTCTGATGATAGAACCCACAGAGAACGAGAGCAAGGAGACGATCGACGGGTTTATCGAGGTGATGCACAAAATTGCTAAAGAAGCGAAAGAGAATCCGGAACTGGTGAAAGGAGCTCCTCACCACACGCCCATCGGACGTGTGGATGATGTGCAGGCGGCCAAACATCCCGTGGTGACCTTCCGACAACTACAAAATGAGGTACAGGCATGAGTGATCTGATCATTATCGGTAGTGGTCCCGGAGGGTATCGCACGGCCGAATATGCCGCACGCAAAGGGTTGAGTGTGACTATCTTCGAAGAGAACGAAGCGGGTGGCACCTGTTTGAATTGCGGTTGTATCCCCACCAAGACGCTTTGTCATGAGGCAGAAGTAGCGGATTTACTGAAAGGGGCTGGAGTGAATGTCATCGACTTCCCCGACATCCAAGCAAGGAAAGAAAAGGTCATCGCCCAGCTTCGTAGTGGTGTAGAGACATTATTGGGTAGCAACAACATTTCTTTTGTACATGGACATGCTACCCTGCAAGATGCCCATACTGTGGCTGCAAATGGGGAGACCTATACGGCGAAGAATTTTATCCTCGCTACGGGATCTCATGCCAAGATGCTTCCCATAGAGGGCATTGACCAGGAGAATGTGATGACCTCCACAGAACTACTCAACATCAATGAGGTGCCGCAACGTCTTTGCATTGTGGGGGCAGGGGTCGTCGGTATGGAAATGGCATCCGTCTTTAACAGTTTCGGCAGTGAGGTGACTGTCATCGAGTTCCTGAAAGAGTGTTTACCGATGCTTGACAGTGACATCGCCAAACGACTCAGACAGACGATCAGTAAGCGGGGTGTCAACTTCTTCATGCAGAGTGGTGTGAAAAGGATCAATGGCAACACCGTGTTCTTCGAGCGAAAAGGGAAGGAAGAACAGGTGGAGGCTGATATGATTCTCATAGCCACGGGAAGAGGTGCGAACGTGAATGGCTTAGGACTGGAGAACGTTGGCGTGACATTCTCAGCCAAAGGGATTGATGTCGATGATCACATGCAAACGAATATCCCCGGGATCTATGCCATAGGTGATGTGAATGCCAGGATGATGTTAGCACATGCCGCAACCTTCCAGGGATTCCGTGCAGTGAATCATATCCTGGGATATGAGGATCAAATCAACCTCGACATCATGCCTTCTGCCATCTTCACAAAACCCGAGGCGGCCAGTGTGGGACTGTCAGAAGACCAGTGTAAGGAGAAAGGCCTCTCGTTCATCTGTAAGAAAGGGTTCTACCGCGCTAATGGCAAAGCATTAGCCATGGACGATACTGATGGCATGCTGAAACTCATGGCTGCGGAGGATGGAAAGATCTTGGGCTGTCATGTGTTTGGTGCCCACGCTGCTGACATCGTTCAGGAAGTCAGTGTGCTGATGTGCAAAGGTGCCACCGTTCAGGAATTGGCACAGATGGTCCATATCCACCCCACCCTCGGTGAGATTCTTCAGGACACAGCCCTTTCCTTCTAAGTCTATGGATAGGCAAAAAGGGGTTGCTACTCATTGAGAAGCAACCCCTTTTAAAATGCCTTGCAGAAGGACGGAACCGTATCAGTTGTTCACCGATCCACCCACAATGTCCAACAGTTCGGAAGTGATGGCTTGCTGACGGCTCTTGTTGTACTGCAAATTCAGTTCACGTAACAACTCATCCGCATTATCTGTGGCTGTCTGCATAGCTACCATCCGCGCTGCATGCTCAGAGGCATTGCTGTCGAGCAAAGCCGTATAGAGCATGAGATGGGCTAACTTCGGAATCAACTGAGAGAGCACAGTACCCATGTCTGGCTCTACCAGGAAGTTATCATTCAACGGCTTTACATCTTCCTGCACCTGCGTATTCTCCCTTTGACCACGTTTCTTCAGATACTCCTGTGACTCCTTCGTAGCGATCACAGAAGTGAGATCACGCTCATGATCAGCATTTAGTTCCTCTTCTACATCAATGGGGAGGAAGGTCTTGCGGGTGAGCACCTGCGAACCTGCACTCTTAAAGTGATGATAGATAAGTTCCACCTTGTCAATCTCACCTGCAGCAAACTTACGCCCCAATTCCATAGCGATCTCAATACACTCCTGAACATTAGGCTTGTCGGCCAGAGCAGAATACTCTCCCTGAACTTTCAATCCCATCTTTTGCGCTTTCTCATAGACCTTACGACCGATGGGATAAATCTCCACATTCTCACGGCCGATGGCTTTGTCATATTCATCCAGCGCATGACTCATCATTTTGATGATATTGGCATTAAAACCACCACAAAGAGAAGAGTTAGACGAAAAGACCACAAGGGCAGCTCTTTTGACAGGACGTTCTTGATCATATATGGTCTGGGCCTCTGCTTCTGCAGCAAGGAAAGACTTGAGGATGTGCTCCAGCATCGTCTCGTAAGGCAGCATATTCTGAATAGCCACCTGCGCGTGATGAAGTTTACTGGAGGCCACCATCTTCATAGCCGACGTGATCTTACGTGTCGAATTGACTGAGGCGATGCGGCCTTTAATTTCTTTCAGGCTGGGCATAGGCTATCAGGATTTATACGTTCCGGCAATATCAGCCATAACGGCTTCAATCTTCTTCGTCGTCTCGTCGTCGATCTTTCCACTTGCCAAGGTCTCTATCACCTCGGGATTAGCAGAACGGAGCTTGTCGAGGAATGCCGTCTGACACTCACGTACCTTAGGAATAGGTACCTCACGCATCAAACCGTGAACACCGCAATAGAGAATCGCTATCTGCTCACCTACAGGCATCGGACTGTATTGAGGCTGAATCAGTAACTGGTTGTTCTTACGTCCACGGTCAAGGGTCATCGCGGTCACTGCATCCATATCGCTTGAGAACTTTGAGAATGCCTCAAGTTCACGATACTGAGCCTGGTCGATCTTCAACGTACCGGCCACCTTCTTCATCGACTTGATCTGAGCTGATCCACCTACACGGGATACGGAGATACCTACATTGATGGCAGGACGGAAACCTTGGTTGAAGAGGTCGCTCTCCAAGAATATCTGACCGTCGGTAATGGAGATCACATTCGTCGGGATATAAGCCGACACGTCGCCAGCCTGTGTCTCAATGATTGGGAGGGCAGTCAGTGAGCCACCACCCTTTACATGACCCTTCATGCACTCTGGCAGATCATTCATCTGCTCTGCCACCTCCTGCTGCTCGTTCATCTTAGCAGCACGTTCCAGCAGACGAGAGTGGAGATAGAACACATCGCCAGGATAAGCCTCACGTCCGGAAGGACGACGAAGGATCAGTGATACCTCACGATAGGCCACAGCCTGCTTGGAGAGGTCGTCATATACAACCAGTGCTGGCAGACCGCGGTCGCGGAAATACTCACCAATAGCAGCACCAGCAAACGGTGCATAGTATTGCATGGCAGCAGGATCAGCAGCGGTAGCAGCTACCACGATGGTATAAGGCATAGCCCCATGTTCCTGCAGCGTGCTGACAAGTGCGGCTACGGTAGATGCTTTCTGTCCGATGGCCACATAGATACAATAGACAGGCTTACCTGCCTCATAGAAACTCTTCTGGTTGATGATGGTATCCACAGCAATGGCCGTCTTACCTGTCTGACGGTCACCGATGATGAGCTCACGCTGTCCACGACCGATAGGAATCATTGAGTCGATGGCCTTCAAGCCTGTCTGGAGAGGTTCCTTAACGGGCTGGCGATAGATCACACCAGGAGCCTTACGATCAAGCGGCATCTCGAAAGAGTCACTTAAATCAATGTCTCCCTTACCATCGATAGCCTGTCCTAACGGATTGATGACACGACCGAGCATATTGTCGTTCACACGGATGGAGGCGATGCGCTTGGTACGTTTCACCACCATGCCTTCCTTGATGCCTGAGGTGGAACCTAAGAGCACACAACCCACGTTGTCTTCCTCCAGGTTCATCACGATAGCCATCGTCCCGTTCTCAAACTCCAACAACTCATTGGCTTCCGCATTGCGTAGTCCGTAGATGCGGGCCACACCATCGCTCACGGTGAGTACCGTTCCCACCTCGTCGAATTTCTCTGCATTGGAGATGCCTTTAAGTTGTTCAAGCAGGACCTGCGATACCTCGCTTGGTTTAATCTTATCTGACATATTTTCTTTCTTTTTCATTATTACGTTATTACGGTTTTACGTGATAACGTCATTTCTTAAGTGTTTGTAGAATCGAATTGAGTTTAGACTTCACGCTCGCATCCAGCCGATACGTGTCGTATTCGAGGATAAAGCCACCAATGATATCGGGGTTCACCTCTGTCTCGAACTCCACAGTTCCATTAGTCTTACTCTCCACCATCTTGCGCATCTTCTGCTCGGTGACAGGAGAAACGTGCGCAGCGGTGATGAGACGTCCGCGGATGATATTCTTCTGTTGGCGGTAAAGCGTGACGTACGAATTAGCAATGAACTGCATTACACTCTCACGGTCCTCACGCAGTACAAGTTGCACAAAAACCTTTGTCAAGTCGGATGGCTTCTTACCGATTGCTGTAAGCAACAGAGCCTCTTTCTTGTCTTTTGAGAGCATCGGATTGTCTATCGTAAACCGCAGCTGTGGAACTTCAACGTAGCTCTTGGCAAGAGTCTGCATCTCCGCATATACAGCATCTTCGATTTTCGCGTCTGTTGCACTTTTGAGCAGTGCACGGGCGTATCTTACCGATATGACTCCTATATCCATACGCTTTACTTATTTGTCAGTAGAAACCTCATCCAGCATTCGGTCAATCAAATCCATCTGAGCCTTGTCGTCCTTCAGATTCTGTCGGAGCACCTTCTCGGCAATCTCCACACTGAGCTGGGCAACTTGCTGACGGATGTCGGCGATGGCAGCCCTCTTCTCCTGTTCAATGGCGACCTTAGCATCACCTAAGAGACGGGCACCCTCCTCACGCGCTTTTTGCTGAGCCTGTTCCACGATGGCATCGCGAGTCTCGGCAGCCTCCTTGAGGATCTGCGCCTGACGGTCACGTGCCTCCTGAAGGATCGCTTCGCCTTCCTGCTTGATGTTCTCCAGTCGTTCAGAGGCCTCATGGGCTTTCTTCAGACTGTCCTCTATGTATTGATTTCGCTCTTCCACCATATTGACGATGGCAGGGAAACCATACTTAGCAAGCACGAAGAAGACGACGGCAAACGCCAGAAGCATCCAGAACAGGAGTCCCAGATCAGGAGTGAGGATTGCTGGCAGTTTACTGAAATCCATTCGCTGTAATATTTAAATGATTACCTAATGGAAACAGTTCTTACTTGATCAAGAATGCACAAGCTGCAATAGCGAAAAGTGCACAACCCTCCACGAAAGCAGAGGTCAGAATCATGTTGGTCTGGATCTTGCCAGTAGCCTCGGGCTGACGGGCGATAGCGTCCATTGCACTTCCACCGATCTTACCAATACCCAAACCTGCACCAATTGTTGCAATACCTGCGCCGATACCGCAGCCCAGCTGAGCCAGACCTTCTGCGGCCAATAATAAAGCTGAAATCATAATTCTATAAATGTTTAATTATTAATAAATGTTTGTTTTAAAATCTTATTTAAATCCGAATATTACTCTGCACCGTGTTCCTTGTGGGCGAGCCCGATGAACACAGCACTGAGCATGGTAAATACGTAAGCCTGGACAAAGGCAACCAGCAGCTCCAGTGCATTCATAAAGAGAAGCATGATAATGCTGAAAGCGTTAAGTCCAAGACCAAAACCTACACCCATCGACCAGCCGAGGAAGATCACACAGGTGAACGAAAGGATCACCGCATGTCCTGCCATCATATTGGCAAAGAGACGGATCATCAGAGCGAAGGGCTTGGTGAATACTCCAAAGAGTTCAATCAGTGGCATCACCGGAGCAGGATAGGCCTTGAGGAACAAAGGTACCTCTGGCCAGAATATCTCCTTCCAGTATTCTTTATTGGCAAAGAGGTTGATGGCCAACATCGTGCACAATGCCAAGAAGAAAGTGATGTTGATATTACCCGTTACATTAGCCCCACCAGGGAAGATGGGGATCAGTCCGATGAGGTTACAAGTCAGAATAAAGAAGAATACCGTGAGTAGATAAGGAGCATACGGTTTGTAATGCTTCTCACCGATCGACGACTTGATCAGGTCATCGTGAATCGTCATCACGATCATCTCCATTGCACCGACAAAGCCTTTGGGAGCCTCGCTCTTCGCATCGTGTTTCTTATACCAGCGGGCACAACTGAGGAAAACGATGATCAGTACAACGACTACGATCCATATCTGTAACACCGATTTGGTGATGCTCAGATCGAGTGGACGTACCTCTTCGCCATTCACACGTTCATAGATCTTTCCATGATGCTCTTCGCTGAAGAAGAAACCATCCGGCAAGCTATGCGCAGTACAGAAATGCCACTTTCCGGTATTCTCACTACGAATGATGATAGGTAGAGGGATACTCAGATGCTTACCCTGATAGGAGGCGATATGCCACTCATACGAGTCAGCAAGGTGCTCAAGGACAATCTCGGGAATATCCAAGGCCTCTCCCTCCTTCTCTTCAGCCAACATGGGCATCGGAAGCAAGGCTAACATCATCAGGAGGATAATCGACTTTATTTGTTTCATTGATTCTAATATGTGTATTAGCAAAAATTACGTTCAGGAGCGGTTAGATACTTTAGCGAAGAATACTGTGTGGTGAACCAATGATGCAACATAAAACACCATGAACACCAGAAAGAAGGTCAGCATCGTATCGTTGTGGTCAAGCAGATAATAGACAAACATCACTGCCAAAGCCAACAACAGGCGAAAGCCAGATACTGCAGTAAAGAACGTTGGCAGATTATCTGGCGAGTTCAGAGCTACATAACGCCATACCATACCGATCGTAACACACACTACAAGAGTGAAGGCTACACTGACAATCACGGATGTGAACATGCACGGTAGCAAATCAGCAAACCAAACCTTCATCACGACAAAAGTCACAAGAAAAAGGATGGTTGCGATAAGCAATCCCTGTAGTATGTAGCTCACACTCAGCTTCTTAATATCCTGCGCCATACATTTACTTTACCTTCGCTTCTGCGCTTACTTCAGTTCCACACAGAGACTGACCTGATTCTTCTGAACTTCTACGAAACCTCCCAAGATCTCAAGCGAGGACTTACCCTCAGCATGGACATACTCTACAATCCCCTTTTGGAGGGTAGAGATAATGGGAGCGTGGTCGTTGAGTATTTCGAACTGTCCCATCGTACCAGGTACGAGGATTCGCTCGACTGCTCCATCGTATTCAACCTTCTCTGGCGAAACTATTCTTAATTGCAACATAATTTCAAATCTTCAATTCTTGAAAGCTTCAATTCTTGAATTATCCTTTGGCAGCCTCCAACAGTCTCTTGGCCTTCTCCTTGGCGTCTTCGATCGTACCCACATTGAGGAATGCCTGCTCCGGAAGGTCATCAACCTCACCATCAAGAATGGCATTGAATCCCTTGATGGTTTCTTCGATGGACACCATCACACCAGGCAAACCAGTAAACTGGGATGCAACAGAGAATGGCTGAGAGAGGAAACGCTGTACACGACGTGCACGGTTTACCGTCAGTTTATCCTCGTCGGACAACTCATCCATACCCAAAATAGCAATGATATCTTGTAGCTCCTTGTAACGCTGCAGGATCTCCTTCACACGCTGTGCACAGTCGTAGTGTGCCTTACCCACGATCAGGGGGTCAAGGATACGAGAAGTTGAACCTAACGGATCCACAGCAGGATAGATACCTAACTCAGCAATCTTTCGGTCAAGCACCGTCGTGGCATCGAGGTGAGTAAAGGTTGTAGCAGGTGCCGGGTCGGTCAAGTCATCTGCAGGCACATACACCGCTTGTACAGATGTAATTGATCCTTTTTTTGTAGAAGTGATTCGTTCCTGCATGGCACCCATCTCACTGGCCAAGGTTGGTTGATAACCCACAGCTGATGGCATACGTCCCAACAAAGCGGACACCTCTGAACCAGCCTGTGTGAAACGGAAGATGTTGTCGATGAAGAAAAGGATATCGGCAGCGCCACCATCTTTTCCACCTCCATCACGGAAGCCTTCGGCCACAGTAAGACCAGACAAGGCAACAGAAGCACGGGCACCTGGCGGCTCGTTCATCTGTCCATACACCAAGGTGGCCTGACTCTTCTTCAGTTCCTCTGGATCAACGAGAGACAGATCCCATTTACCTTCATCCATTGCCTTACGGAACTTTTCACCATAACGGATTACACCCGATTCGATCATCTCACGGATCAGGTCGTTTCCTTCACGGGTACGCTCTCCCACTCCAGCGAAGACAGAGAAACCGTTATGACCTTTGGCGATGTTGTTGATCAGCTCCATGATCAGCACCGTCTTTCCTACACCGGCACCACCAAAGAGTCCGATCTTACCACCTTTCATGTAAGGCTCCAACAGGTCGATCACCTTGATACCCGTTGCCAGGATTTCTTTCTTTGTAGAAAGTTCCTCAAACGACGGAGCCTCACGGTGAATAGGATAGGCACCTTCCATGTTAAGCTGTTTCATACCATCGATAGGCTGACCGATTACGTTCAGCATACGACCTTTAATTTGATCTCCAGCAGGCATCACGATCGGTGATCCCATGGGGATGGCTTCCAACCCACGCTGCAATCCGTCGGTATTGTCCATAGCCACACAACGAACAGTGTCTTCACCAATGTGCTGCTGCACTTCGATGACCAGTTTCTCACCGTTAGGACGGACAATTTGAAGAGCTTCGTGGATTTTTGGGAGCACTTTCTCTGCATCGAGTCCTTCCGTATCGAAATAAACATCGATCACCGGACCGATAATTTGAGAAATGCGTCCTTTAATCTGTGTCATAAGCGAATTATATTTGTAAGTTATAATATCAGATGTCAATTGTAGTTAGTAATCTCTATTTAGACTGTAATTGTGCAAAAATAGCAATTATTTTTCTTAATCACAAATATTTTGCGACTTTTATTTCCAAAGAATGTCAAAAAAGTCAAATACGGCATTTCTCCGCAATCATTTCATGACTGCATCTTGTGTCAGAATCAAGCGGATGTCCTTTCCTTTAGGCATCACAGGCTGCGACCATTCGCCAGGACCAACACAGATCGTAATGGCTCGGCCCCCCTTCACCATGCCCTTTCCTTCAGGTGAAGGTATCAACCCTTTGGCAGCCAAATCAACTGCTTTCTGAAGATCAAAGAAATGGCCACTGCCGTCTTTTGACACGCTGATATCACAATGACGGATATAGGGGGTCAGTGCCGGAACCTGTCTGCCGAGTTCGTCAATCAGCATGCCAGCAACGACATGGGCTCCATATATATTATAATGTGTATTGTCTTTCCGACCCTTGGGCACACTGGGGTGTTCGCCGGGTTTGAACCACATGTGCAGTCTTCTCGATCCTTCGATACCTAAGCTTTGCTCAATATCGTGAGTAATCTTGTTGGCATCCACAAAGGGTACATGCAGGTCATGTGCCACTCGTCGCGGTGCGATGATATACTCACCGTGCGTATCAATCAGGGTATCGCTGTTCACCTTCTCATCTAAGTCAGCAAAGGTAGTGTTTCTCAAGGACTCATCGTCCACATCCTTTCCGTCCTGACGGAAGAAATTTCTACGAACGACAGCATTAAAAAGTACGGGAATTCCTCCCTTTGAACGCGTTTCTCTCACAAACCGACTCAAGTTCTCATCAAAGGTGGAACCCGGATCAGTGTGACGGTCGGGATTGGCCTTCTCATCATTATGACCAAACTGAATCAACACATAGTCACCAGGTTTGATCCTGTCAAGAACAGTCTGCCATCTCCCCTCATTGATGAAGCTCTTCGAGGAGCGACCATTCACAGCATGGTTCTCCACCCTCACCTCATCGGTGAAATACGACTGCAGCACCATACCCCACCCTCTTTCCTGTTTGTCGTCAGTGATATCTTTATTGGCCATCGTGGAATCGCCGATCGTATAGACCGTGATGACATGATCACGCTGGAACGAAGTGAGCACGAAAAGGGGCAATAACAATGTTAATAGTTTTTTGATTTGTTTCATCTTTGGTATTTGTTAGTAGATTGATAAGGGTTTTATAGATACTATAGAAGCTATAGAGGCTATAGAAGCTATAGAGGCTATAGAAGCTATAGAGGCTATAGAAGCTATAGATTGATAGTGCAAACGGCACAGAACCATTGTTCTGCCCGTTTGCCATATATCGTTCAATTATGGGCAGATCGCTGCCACCAGTTCTGCGATGGAGACCAGCTTCTGCTCACCAGTAACCATGTTCTTCAAAGTCACCTTTCCTTCATTCATCTCGTTCTCTCCGGCAAGGGCAACGAAGGGAATGGCCTTGGTGTTCGCATAGCTCATCTGCTTCTTCATCTTCACAGCATCCGGGAAAATTTCCGTACGGATCCCTGCTTCTCTGGCTTGTGCCACAAGGGGCAGACAATAGGCCGTCTCTTTCTCACCAAAGTTGATGAACAGCAACTGCGTACCGTTCACTGCCTCCTTGGGATAGGCATCAAGGGCATTCAGCACATCGAAGATACGATCCACGCCAAAAGAGATACCCACACCAGAGATGCCCGGCATACCGAAGATCCCAGTGAGGTTATCATAGCGTCCACCACCCGTGATGCTTCCTATCTGCACATCCTTAGCCTTCACCTCGAAAATAGCTCCAGTGTAGTAGTTCAGGCCACGCGCCAACGTCAGATCGAGCTGTATCTCATTCTTCAGGTTAAACGACTTCAGTGTATCCAAGATGAAACGAGTTTCTTCCACTCCTTTTTGTCCGACTGTAGAGTTTCCGAGAACCTCACTGATTACTTGAAGTTTCTCCTCGTTTGTGCCTGACAAAGAAATAATTGGCTGTAATTTCTCGATGGCCTTTGAGGAGATACCAGCATGTGCCAGTTCATCATTTACTGCCTCAATACCAATCTTGTCGAGTTTATCAATAGCCACGGTGATATCCACTATTTTATCCGCAGCACCAATCACCTCAGCAATACCTGTGAGTATTTTTCTATTATTGATCTTAATCTGTACGTTAACGCCAAAGCGACAGAAAACCGTATCAACGATTTGCATCAATTCCACCTCGTTCAGCAGCGAGTCAGAACCCACCACATCACCATCAAACTGGTAGAACTCACGGTAACGCCCTTTCTGTGGACGATCGGCACGCCAAACAGGTTGTACCTGATAACGCTTGAAGGGCAGCTGCAGTTCCTCGCGGTGCATCACCACATACCGTGCGAAAGGCACAGTGAGATCGTAACGTAGTCCTTTTTCACAAACCTTAGCAGCAAGATGGAGCGTATTACGTTCCTTCAGTTCATCATCGCTCACCTTGTTCAGGAAGTCTCCACTGTTTAATACTTTAAATAACAGTTTGTCACCTTCTTCACCATACTTTCCCATCAGCGTCTGTAGGGTTTCCATGGCAGGTGTCTCGATCTGCTGGAATCCGTATAGCGCATAGACACTTCGGATGGTGTCAAAGATATAGTTGCGCTTCGCCATTTCTAATGGCGAAAAATCTCTTGTTCCTTTTGGAATATTCGGTTTCATAAAGACCAAAATGATAAATAAGGATGTGATTACTTCTTGTCTCGGACGATGGTTTGTTCCCTGTCTGGACCGATAGAAATGATCTTAATCGGTGTTCCTAACTCTGTCTCTAAGAAGTTGATATAGTCATTAAACGCCTTTGGAAATTGTTCTTCACTGGTGAAGCGGGTCATGTCGGTCTTCCATCCGGGCAATTCCTGATAGACAGGCTCAATACCCTCTTCAATGCTGTAGGGGAAGTGATCAATCTGTACTCCGTTCTGTTTGTATGCCACACAGGCCTTAATGGTATCAAAGCCATCGAGCACATCACTTTTCATCATGATCAGTTGGGTCACACCATTCACATCAATAGCATAACGCAAGGCGACAAGATCAATCCAGCCACAACGACGCTCACGACCTGTCACAGCACCGTATTCATGTCCCAGATCTCGGATCTTCTTACCAGTCTCGTCAAACAGTTCCGTTGGGAACGGACCGGCACCCACACGTGTACAATAGGCTTTCATGATGCCATATACCTCTCCGATTTTATTCGGACCGATACCCAAACCAGAACAAGCTCCCGAGCAGATGGTATTTGATGATGTGACGAAAGGATAGCTACCGAAATCAATGTCGAGCATCGTTCCCTGCGCTCCTTCACAAAGAATACTCTTTCCTTCACGCAGCAATTGGTTCACCTCATACTCCGAGTCAACGATCTTGAACTGTTTCATGTAATTGATACCTTCCTTCCAGGTCTTCTCCACCTCAGAAATATCATAATCCGTATAGTTCATGGAACGAAGCATCTCTTCATGACGAGCTTTGTGGGCAGCATATTTCTCCTCAAAATTCTCAAAGATATCACCCACACGCAAGCCATTGCGTGAGATTTTATCAGTATAAGTAGGTCCGATACCTTTACCAGTGGTTCCCACTTTGCTCTTTCCCTTCTGTGCCTCGTATGCAGCATCGAGGACACGATGGGTGGGCATGATCAAGTGGGCCTTCTTAGAGATGTGTAACCGGGAACGAAGATCATGCCCGCTTTTCTCCAGATCCTTGGCTTCCAGCATAAACAGGTCAGGAGCCAACACGACACCGTTACCGATAATATTCACTTTCCCTCCTTGGAAAATACCAGAGGGAATGCTGCGGAGCACATATTTCTCTCCCTCAAATTCCAAGGTGTGTCCGGCATTTGGTCCACCCTGAAAGCGGGCCACTACATCATACTTGGGGGTCAGTACATCGACCACCTTACCTTTTCCTTCATCTCCCCACTGTAAACCAAGCAGGACATCTACTTTTCCTTTGTTCATATTCTATAATTGTTTCTTGTTTTTTTGACGAGTAATCCGTGCCTGGCAGCTGCTACACACACCATAAATTTGTAGCGAGAAACTTTCCTTTCGGAAACGACGTAAATGAGTTTCCTCAACGGCACGTATGATAGGAAGCGACTTCACCGCATTCACTCTCCCACATATTGTACAGATCTGTTGGCAGTGACTTACATTGCCATAGGCAGCTTCGTAACGAGTCTCACCTACAGCACGGTAAGAAATGACCAATCGCAATTCCATGAAGAGTTTGATCGTGTTGTAAAGCGTTGCCTTACTCACACGAAAATGACGGGACTCCAACACTTCGTCCAGTTCCTGTAATGAAAAATGAGACGGGAAATCAAAAATAGCATCAAGCACCGCAAAGCGCTCCGGCGTCTTACGGCGTTTATTCTGCTCTAAATAGTTAGTTAGCACTTCTCTGACAGCTGTCTTTACATGATCCTTCATGTGGTCATTCCCATAAATTCCGTGCAAAGATAGTATTTTTTATTCAGATAAAGTACAATGATTGTTTAAAAAAAGCCTAAATCAACAGATCTCATCGCAGAATGTACAATATGTTCATACGATTCACCCAGTTGGGCAAAGTGTTGCATGCATGACATGGCAGCATGTCTCACCGGCAGATAATCTCCCTGCAAGGCCGTTTGTGCCTGATCGATCACCTCATTAATCCCTCGATCGTTGGGTTCCATTCCTTTCATGAACAAGCGGGATAAGATATGGAAGCCGCACACCTGTTTAAGATCATTGTCTGAGGCAATCCACTGAAAGGCGATTACAGAGGCATCATCAAGATATTGATATAGATTAAAGGCAGCTTGTTCAGCCACTTCTAACGAAGGTGTCTGTTCCATCCAAAGATCGACAATCTCTATAGGCATCTCCTCGGGTGGCATGATCATCGTTGCAAGGATCTTACACTCACGGATATTCTCCTTCCACAATTCGATGGCCAAATGGTAGTCTTTCCCATATTCTTCGGCCATCTTTCGAAGATCAAGGATATTCACGCCCCAGTTAAGGTGGTAGTCAATGCCCTTCTCACGCATCGACCGTGTCGCCTCACCGTTCATCATGAGTCTGAAGCTCTGTTTGATTTCCTTCAATTTCTGATGTGTGCTGTCTGTCATTAACTTAATCTTTGAACTTTGAACTATGAACTATGAACTATGAACTTTGAACTAAAACGCTTAGTCTAAACGCCATACTCCCTGCTATATCTGAGCATCTGTTGAGCATATCCTTCCGTATAGTCGAGGGACACATCTATCATCTCTCCCTGAGCATCATAGACAGGAATCATAACTGGATTTATAAATCCCTTATAGGGTGCGAGATTCAGTTTCTGGTATCGTGAAAGGATCTCTTGATGGATTACAGGGTCAACTTTAACGGCATAGCGCTCCACTAAAGTGCGGGCTGCCTCATAATCACCCTCACTCTTGATACGCTGGATCTCAGCCAATAGCTGTGCAATGAGAAATCTCAATTTCCTATAGTCATTGATTTTCAAGAAAGTTTTTCCATCACGTCTCACCAGTTCCATCACGCCATCATCTTTTCCATGCTCCATGCACCAATGGGCTATCAATGAGCGATTACGCATATGAGCTTCTTCGATTTGATGTCCGGGATGGATCCGTGTCAGCTGGGTCAGCAAACCATTCATCATGTAAGTGTAGTACTGACTTTTATAAGCTTCCTCATCGGGCGTGAGGCCCAATTCCACCAATTTGGTATCAGCAATGTAATACAAGCCAAATAAATCTGCACGTGCCTCTTCGATGGTATTTCCGTATGCCTTTAGCGCATCAGGGTCGGTGGAAGGCAAAAGCTGACCGCTACCATGACCCAAACATTCGTGCAGGTCGGTGTGCAGATCATCGCACACATCACCATATCGTTCTATCAATGAGATCGTTATGTCATCGATAACGAACTCCTCCTTGAAGCCGTTTCCACGTGCTGCTTTGTTGTAAGCCTCTGTCAAATTACCGATGGTAACACTCTTCGAACCATACTCTGCTCTGATCCAGTCGGCATTGGGCAGGTTGATGCCAATGGCTGTTGAGGGATACTCATCCCCGCCAAGCATGGCTGCACAGATGACATGGGCCGTCACTCCTTTCACTTGAGGTTTGCGGAAACGGGGATCTACGGGAGAATGATCTTCAAACCACTGAGCGTTATCAGCGATTAGACGCGTACGCTTCGTTGCCTCCAGGTCTTTGTATTCCACAATACCCTCCCAGGAGCCTTTCATACCGAGCGGGTCTCCATATACTTCAATGAATCCGTTGATAAAGTCAATACGCGATTCATGCTCACCAACCCATTCAATGCAATATTGATTAAAATCGCGTAAATCTCCTGTTTGATAGTATTTTATCAAAGTAGAGATATACTGCCGTTGACCTTCGTTTTCAGCCACGTCAAGGGCTTTCCCCAACCAATAGACAATCTTACTGATGGCTTTGCCATAGCGTCCGCCAATCCGCCACACATCTTCCTGTATAATGCCATTACGCTTCACGACAGTAGAATTCAAGCCAAAAGAGGGAGGCTGCGGGTCGTTGGCGTAGCGTTCTTTCATTGTCTTGTAAAACTGTTCCACCTCTTGTTGGGTAACATCCTCATAGAAATGACATGCAGAGGTCAGCACCAGATCTTCTCCATTGGCCTTGTTTACGCGCTTAGGTAACACATCGGGGTGGAACATCACAGGAAACAGTTCTCGGATAAAGGCCTCCCTGTCCTGACCTTTCTGCAGAGGCAATAAGGAGTCATCCAAGGTGTCAATCACATCCTGTAGATATGACGCGCTAAAACCTGGAACAAATTTCTCGCAACCATAGTGATGGTAAATACCATTGGAAAACCAGACACGTTTCAAATAAACTTCCAATGCCAAAAAATCAGAACATGTCCTGTCACCCTCATAATGTATATAGATCGACTCCAACAATTGTCGGATCGTCAGGTTATATTTACCAAACTGGTCGAAGGTAATGTCACGACCACACAACGTAGCCTCCGACAAATAATATACTAACTGTTTCTGCCGTAAAGATAATGCCGAGAACCCGTTTAAGCGGTATCTCAGCATCTGAATGTCGGCAAAACGCTCATCTGTGTAACAGAATGGATCCGTTTGCATAATTTATTCCTTTTTCTCTACTTTCTTACGGCCTTTCTGATTTGGACTCTTCTCCTCAGGCTGAACCGGTTGTGGAGGCGGCAGATGATTAACCTTATACTCCCGTGGTGTAATACCGTTAAACTTGTAGAAAGCAGCATAGAACGACTGTCTGTTCGCAAATCCGACCATGTCACTGATGTCTTCCATATTCAAGTCACGATAACGCCGATCCACTAACAAAGTCATCGCCTCTTCAATACGAAATTTATTGACAAAAGAAGTGTAGTTCATGTGAAATCTCACGTTGACAACAGCCGAGATATAACGTGTGTTTGTGCCAAGATCTTCCGCAAGCCGTTTGGCGGAATAGTCCTTATCCTTGAATTTCTTCTGAATGAGGATGATATTGAGAATTCTCTCCCTCAGCTCATCCATCAAGGTAGGACTCACCAAATTGCGGTAAGCTGCTTCCTTTTCTTTTTTTACTGTAATATTATATTTTCCCATGATAATAATTGATAGTCCAGAAATTACCCACGCAAATATAAGAAAAAAAACGGTCAAATTCCAAGAAGAATAGCGTAATTTTAATATTTTTTAATAAAACACGATGATCTGAAGCTACCTTACAAGTGAAAAAGCCATCGTTGATAGGATAAAAACACTATGCCTCCAATAAAAGAACTAATAGTATGTGGAACAAAACAAATTGTTTTGTACTTGAAAAAACGTCACTTTAGGAAGTAAAAAACGTCATTTTAGAGAACAAAACAAATTGTTTTGTAATGGGAGGTGATTGTCTTTAAAAGGTAATAAGACATCTTTTACATTCCAAAGTAGCGTATTTGCTATTGCATCAAGTTGTTGTATGCACAGCTTTAACCACGTGAAGTCAATACATTCGTTAAGATAAAAAAAGGACTATACTAAACAAGAAAAAAGTATCTGTACAGCAAAACAATGATATTTTTCCTCAGAAATATTTGGTTGTTGGCAGAAAATGTAGTAACTTTGCGCCCGATTTATAATTTTGTAGTCCGTGGAGGCTTGAAAAAGTGGCAGCAGGAAGCATGCACGCCTCGCGGAAAAACCCGTTTAAAATAAAATAATGTACGCAATTGTAGAAATTAACGGTCAGCAGTTTAAGGCAGAACAGGGAAAGAAACTGTTCATTAACCACATCCGTGAGGCGGAGGAAGGCCAAACTGTTGAATTTGACAAAGTACTGCTCGTTGACAACGAGGGTGCTGTCACAGTAGGTACACCCACTGTAGAGGGTGCAAAAGTAGTGTGTGAGGTGATTGCTCCCCTGGTGAAGGGTGACAAAGTGATTGTCTTCAAGATGAAGCGTCGTAAAGATTATCGCAAGAAGAACGGACACCGCCAACAGTACACACAGGTTGAAATCAAATCAGTAATCGCTTAACAAAGGAGGAACAAGAAATGGCACATAAAAAAGGTGTAGGAAGTTCTAAGAACGGACGCGAGAGTGCTGCTCAGCGACTCGGCGTGAAGATTTGGGGCGGTCAGAAATGTGTTGCTGGTAATATCATTGTTCGCCAGCGTGGAACTCACCACAATCCAGGCAACAATGTTGGTATCGGCAAGGACGACACCCTCTTTGCTCTTTGTGACGGTGTTGTGAACTTCAAGAAAGGCCGTAACAACAAGAGCACGGTTTCTGTGATCCCTGTAACAGAGGAGGCAGAGGCCTAGTAATTCAAAACAACTTATTCCAAACAAACAATAGAGTCCCAGCCTCCTCAAGGCTGGGATTTCTTATTATAAGGCATTCATGAGATTATCCACATCGCTAACCATCTGGTGATGCCATCCACGAAGATAATCGTAACTTTAAATAAGTTACTCTGTCTCAGAAATGAAAAGAAAAACTTGTTTTCCTTTTGCATTTCACTCGACTTTTCGTAACTTTGCAGCCATATTGTGATTATACATTAAAAAACAAAATATTATGCTTACATTGAAACTCATCAGTGAGGATACGGAACGCGTTATCAAAGGTCTGGAAAAGAAGCATTTCGCGGATGCAAAACAGGCCATTCAACAAGTACTCGACGTTGACAAGCGTCGTCGCGAGGCACAACAGCAACTTGATGCTAACCTGAACGCTGCCAAGAAGATGGCTGCGCAGATTGGTGCTTTGATGAAGGAAGGAAAGAAGGAAGAGGCTAATGCCGTGAAGGATTCCGTTTCCCAACTGAAGGAGACCAACAAGCAACTGGAGGAACAGATGAGCAAGGCCCAGGAGGAACTGACAACCCTGCTCTGTCAGATTCCGAATATCCCTTATGATGAGGTTCCTGAGGGAAAGGCTGCCGAAGATAACCGCGTTGTAAAGAGTAACCTCAAGGAGTGCACTGAGAATGATACCGTTGGCAACTGGGACGTTAATCCCAAGCTCGCCGCAGAGGGCTTCACTCCGCTGCCTCACTGGGAACTGGCCAAGAAATACAATCTCATCGATTTCGACCTTGGCGTGAAGATTACCGGTGCTGGATTCCCTGTTTATATAGGAAAGGGAGCAAGACTGCAGCGGGCGCTGATCAACTTCTTCCTCGATGAAGCACGAAAGAGCGGCTATACAGAGATCATGCCGCCTACAGTGGTGAACCAAGCTTCAGGATATGGTACAGGACAGTTGCCTGACAAGGAAGGACAGATGTATCACTGTGAGGTGGATGACTTCTATCTCATCCCTACAGCAGAGGTGCCCGTCACGAATATCTACCGTGATGTGATCCTTGACGAGAAGGATCTACCCATCAAAAACTGCGCTTATACGGAGTGTTTCCGCCGTGAAGCAGGAAGTTACGGAAAAGATGTGCGCGGACTGAACCGTCTGCATGAGTTCTCAAAGATCGAGATTGTGCGCATTGACAAGCCTGAGCACTCCAAGGAGAGTCACAAGGAGATGCTGGAACATGTGGAGGGACTGCTGAAGAAACTGGAACTCCCCTACCGCATCCTGCTGCTCTGTGGCGGTGACCAGAGCTTCACTTCTTCTATCTGTTACGATTTCGAGGTCTATTCCGAGGCACAAGGACGATGGTTGGAGGTATCATCGGTATCAAACTTCGACACCTATCAGGCCAATCGACTGAAATGCCGGTATCGTAGAGAAGATACTAAGAAGACTGAACTCTGCCACACACTCAACGGATCGGCATTAGCCCTGCCACGTATCGTGGCCGCCCTCTTAGAGAACAACCAGACAGAAGAAGGCATACGCATACCTAAAGCCCTGATTCCCTATACAGGGTTCGATATCATTGACTAAACATGTGAAGAGTAACATTATCCTCACCCACTGAAAGATAATCATTATGAATAGAATCGTCAGAAAAGAACAGTTCTCAGAGAAGGTCTTTCTCTTCGAGATTGAGGCACCACTGATTGCCAAGAGTCGTAAGGCCGGAAACTTCGTCATTGTACGCGTCGGCAAGAAAGGTGAGCGCATGCCTCTGACCATTGCGGGTGCCGACATCGAAAAAGGTACCATTACCCTTGTTGTACAACAGGTTGGATTGTCATCCAAGAAACTCTGCCTGTTGAATGAGGGGGATTATGTGACAGATGTCGTAGGACCGTTAGGTAATCCCACCCACATTGAGAAATTCGGTACTGTGGTTTGTGCCGGTGGTGGATTGGGGGTTGCTCCGATGCTGCCTATCATCCAATCACTGAAAGCAGCCGGCAATCGCGTGCTAAGCGTGATGGCAGGACGTTCGAAAGACCTCATCATCCTTGAAGATAAGGTACGTCAGAGTTCCGATGAAGTAATCATTATGACTGATGACGGAAGCTATGGAGAGAAAGGTGTTGTTACAGTGGGTATCGAGAAATTCATCGAACAGGAACATGTAGATAAGGTGTTTGCCATCGGTCCTCCCATCATGATGAAGTTTTCTAACCTGACGGCACAGAAACATAACATCCCTTGTGAAGTGAGCTTGAACACCATTATGGTGGATGGCACGGGTATGTGCGGTGCCTGCCGACTGACCATCGGTGGCAAGACGAAGTTCGTTTGTATCGACGGTCCTGAGTTCGACGGTGCCTTGGTTGACTGGGACGAGATGTTCAAGCGCATGGGTACTTTCAAGCGTGAGGAGCAAGAAGAACTCGCGCACTTTGAAGAGCATCTTTCTGACAACTCAGATAATACGGAGGATGCCAAACATCCTGACTCTTCTGATATCGTGATGGATAACGATCCTACAAACGATACCATAGAGGTTCTCACCGACCGTAACGCTGAATGGCGAAAGGAACTGCGTGCTTCGATGAAACCCAAGGAACGCACACAAATCGAACGTGTTATCATGCCCGAACTGGATCCCGTGTATCGTGCAACAACACGAACAGAAGAGGTGAATATTGGACTTACCAAGGAGATGGCCATGACAGAGGCAAAGAGATGCCTCGACTGCGCTAAGCCAACCTGTGTGGAAGGGTGCCCTGTGAACATCAATATTCCATCGTTTATCAAGAATATCGAGCGTGGACAGTTCCTCGCTGCTGCTAAGGTGCTGAAGAACACCTCTGCCCTACCCGCTGTCTGCGGCCGTGTCTGTCCGCAGGAGAAACAGTGTGAGAGCAAGTGTATCCACCTGAAGATGAATGAGCCCGCCGTGGCCATCGGTTATCTGGAGCGATTCGCTGCTGACTTTGAACGTGAGAGCGGTAATATCAGTCTGCCGGAGATTGCTCCTGCCAATGGTATTAAGATTGCTGTCGTTGGCTCTGGTCCTGCAGGTCTCTCATTTGCCGGCGACATGGTGAAAAAGGGATATGATGTATATGTTTTCGAGGCTCTCCACGAGATTGGCGGGGTGCTTAAATATGGTATTCCGGAATTCCGTCTGCCCAACAAGATAGTTGATGTGGAAATCGAGAACCTCGCCAAGATGGGGGTACACTTCCAGACTGACGTGATCGTTGGTAAGACTATATCCGTGAAACAACTTGAAGAGCAAGGCTTCAAGGGTATCTTCGTGGGATCTGGTGCGGGACTTCCTAACTTTATGAATATCCCCGGTGAGAACAGTATCAATATCATGTCATCTAACGAATACCTGACCCGTGTGAACCTGATGGATGCTGCCAATCCCAAAACGGATACACCACTGAATCCAGCGACAAACGTACTCGTAGTTGGTGGTGGAAACACAGCCATGGACTCTTGTCGCACAGCAAAACGACTGGGAGCCAATGTGACATTGGTCTATCGTCGTTCTGAAGTGGAAATGCCTGCCCGCCTCGAAGAAGTGAAGCATGCCAAAGAAGAAGGTATCACCTTCCTCACCCTTCACAACCCGATTGAATATATCGCTGATGAAAACGGAGCTGTCAAACAGGCCGTCCTGCAAGTGATGGAACTGGGTGAGCCCGATGCTTCCGGGCGCCGCTCTCCTGTTCCGGTAGCGGGCAAGACCGTTACCCTCGATGTTGATCAGGTTATCGTGGCTGTGGGCGTATCCCCCAACCCGTTGGTTCCCAAATCTATTCCAGGTCTTGAACTTGGTCGCAAGAATACGATTGCAGTCTCTGAAGAGATGCAATCATCACGTAGCGAAATCTTTGCCGGTGGCGACATCGTGCGTGGCGGTGCTACGGTGATACTTGCCATGGGTGACGGTCGTCGTGCCGCTCAGAACATGGATAAGTTTTTAAAGAACCAGTAATCATGAATGGATTATATACCATTATCTTGCTCATACTAAGTAATGTGTTTATGACACTTGCTTGGTATGGGCACCTTAAACTACAAGAGACCGGAGTATCCAGTCATTGGCCGCTAATCGGGGTCATTGTCTTTTCTTGGGGCATCGCCTTTTTGGAATATTGCTGTCAGGTTCCAGCCAACCGAATGGGATTTGAAGGAAATGGCGGTCCTTTCAGTCTGGTACAGCTAAAAGTAATTCAAGAATGTGTCTCTCTGGCTGTGTTTGCTGTCATTGCAAATATTCTCTTTCAAGGCAACCATTTACACTGGAATCATATTCTCGCCTTTTTCCTCATTATCTGTGCTGTGTATCTGGTGTTTATGAAATAGAATCGAATCGATCATAGCAAAAAATCGTTAATCACTTTGATAATATAATTATTCTTTGTATCTTTGTTGTTCTAAATCACCGAAAGAATAATGAAGATACTTAGATTATTTGTTTCTCTTCTTATCATCGTTTCCTGTCAGGGGATGCATGCTCAAAAGAAGAAAGGTGGCAAGACTGCTGCGAAGAAAAAGACAGAACAGGTGCAGCCTTCTGCAGAAGACTTGCTCTACGAGAATATGCTTGAAAGTACACAGCGTGTATTCTTCATCGACAGTATCGTTGTCGATCAGAATGATTTCATCCGTCACATTCCTCTACCTAAAGAGTGTGGCATGCTCAAAACCTTAAACAGTGAGCAGGAAACAGGCTATGCCTTTATCAATGAGTTTGGAAACAAAATGTACTATTCTGTTGAGGACACGCTGGGAAATTCCACCTTATTTACAAGAGATAAATTAGGCGAGAAATGGTCTAATCCTATTGCCCTATCAGGGATATCCGACAACTGTTCAAACTACCCATTTATGATGGCCGATGGTATGACGTTCTATTTCGCACATAAAGGCGAGAACACACTGGGAGGATATGATATCTTCGTGACACGATACGATAGTGAGACGGGAGAATTCCTCCGCCCCAATAATATAGGCCTTCCTTTTAATTCCAAAGCCAATGACTATATGTATGTCGTAGATGAACTTGATTCGTTGGGGTGGTTGGTAACCGATCGGCATCAGCCAGAGGGGAAGGTATGTATCTATACTTTCGTCCCGTCTAAGAATCGTGAGAATTTTGACCTGGAAGTGATTTCCAATCAGGATGTCAGACAGTATGCCGATATTCAAAGCATTAAAGCGACATGGCCATCCGTAGAGGAACGAGAAACAGCAATCAGACGACTGGAGATGATGATGAACCGGCGTTCACCATCCCTGGAAAAAGCCTCATTCTCTTTTGTCATCAACGACCAAATCATCTACTCACGTTTTGATGACTTTCATTCATCAACGGCACGTAGTCTTTTCGAGGATCTCTTACAAAACAAAAAACGCAGTGAGAATGATGCCAAGCAGTTAGAGGCTCTTCGTAAACGCTTTCACCAAGCAGACGTGGCTGGTCGTCAGCAACTGAGACAAACAATTCTGGTAGCAGAACAGGAATTGGAACAACTGAACCTCTCCATCAAATCCTTAGAGAAGAGAATTAGGAACGAAGAATTATCGTCATTAACTAAATAATCCGAATATGAAGTATTTTGAACCATCTGAACTCCTCATCAACGAGGACGGGTCAATTTTCCACTTGCATGTCAAGCCGGAACAACTGGCCGACAACGTGATCCTTGTAGGTGACCCCGGTAGGGTTCCCACTGTGGCAGCGCATTTTGATGAGAAAGAATGCGATATTGAAAGTCGAGAATTCCATACCATCACCGGTAGCTACAAAGGCAAACGCATCACAGTGCTCTCAACAGGTATAGGATGCGATAATATCGACATCGTGTTGAATGAACTGGATGCCTTGGCAAACATCGACTTCAAAACACGAACAGAAAAAGAACAGCTACGGTCGCTTAACATTGTACGCATCGGAACGTGTGGCGGTCTGCAACCTTTCACACCTACAGGAACGTTCATTGCATCAGTAAAAAGCATTGGCTTTGATGGATTACTGAACTTTTATGCAGGGCGCAATGAGGTGTGCGACCTTGATTTTGAGAAGGCATTTAAAGAACACATGAAGTGGAATCCACAATTGTGTGACCCTTATGTGATCGATGCAGACAAGAATCTGATTGACCGGATCGCCTGTGATGATATGGTGCGCGGCGTAACCATTGCATGTGGCGGTTTCTTCGGACCACAAGGACGTGAACTGCGTATTCCACTTGCTGACCCGAATCAAAATGAGAAAGTGGAGGCTTTTGAATATGACGGACTGAAGATCACAAACTTCGAAATGGAATCATCAGCAGTAGCTGGATTATCGGCACTGTTGGGACACAAAGCTATGACCTGCTGCATGGTGATTGCAAATCGCTGGGCAAAGAGTGCCAATACAGGATACAAGAACACCATCGACACATTGATCCAAACCGTATTAGACCGTATATGATATTTTCTGTCATTATGTCCATCATATTTATCGTCCTTGCCATCATCTTTCTGATGGGTAAGGGCGATAAACTCATTGCTGGTTATAATACTGCCAGTGAAGAAGAAAAAAGCAAAGTTAACATCAAGCGGCTGCGCTTACTGATGGCTATCATTTGCGTAATAACCGCTGGATATGTGAGTATCCAACCCATCATTGAAAACAACCGTGCAGCACAGATGGGAGTTTTTTTTGCATTCTTACTTGTAACGATGATTTTCATTATCCTTGCCAATACGTGGGCCAAAAAGAAATGAGCTATAACGACACGATCTGCGCACTCGCAACGGCTCCGGGTGGAGCCCTCGGCATCATCAGGATCTCTGGTTCCCAGACACTTGAGATTCTTTCCCAAATCTTCTCCAAAGATCTCACAAGGCTGCAGCCAAACACCATCCATTACGGGCACATCAAGAATGGTTCTGAGATTCTCGATGAATGTATGGTAAGCATCTTCCGTGCTCCCCACTCTTATACTGGTGAGGACTCTGTGGAGATTAGTTGTCATGGCAGCCGCTATATATTAAATAAGGTATTAGAGTTGTTGGTGCAACATGGTTGTCGTATGGCAGGACCGGGGGAGTTTACGATGCGGGCATACCTCAACGGCAAGATGGACCTGAGTCAGGCGGAGGCTGTGGCCGATCTCATCGCTTCTACTAATCGAGCTTCCCACCACCTTGCCATGAGCCAACTCAAAGGTGGAGTCTCTTCAGAGCTGTCAAGACTGCGTGAACAATTGCTCAAACTTACTTCCCTCCTCGAACTGGAACTCGATTTCTCTGACCATGAGGATCTGGAGTTTGCCGACCGCACAGAACTATTACAACTGGCTCAGAGAATTGAAGAGCATATCACACATCTTGCCAAGACTTTTGAGACCGGACAGGCTCTGAAGGATGGTATTCCTGTCGCAATAGTGGGTGCTCCTAATGTCGGAAAGAGCACGCTGCTTAACGCCCTGCTCAACGAGGAGCGTGCCATCGTATCAGATATACAAGGTACTACTCGCGACACCATTGAGGACACGATACAGATTGAGGGCATCACCTTCCGCTTCATAGACACCGCTGGTATTCGCCATACTTCCAACACCATCGAGCAAATGGGTATTGACCGCTCGATGGAGGCGGCACAAAAGGCGAAAGTTATATTGATGATGACGGAACCGGGAGTCCCCTACCCTGACATTCCTGTCAGAGAGAACCAGACCCTCATCCTCATCGAAAATAAGACAGAGGCTTTTCAGGCGAAATACGGCATCGGTCTCGACAAATTACGCCAACAACTTCTCGATGCCGTTCCACAAACAGCAGACTCAGAAGTCATCATCTCCAATGCCCGCCATTACCAAGCACTCATCAAGGCTAACGAGAGCCTCAGCCGTGTCATCAACGGACTCCATCAGCAACTCAGTGGTGACCTCATCTCCGAAGATCTCCGCCAAGTCCTCTCTGAACTTGCAGAAATAACCGGAGAGGGACAAATCACCCCCAACGAAGTCCTCAACAACATCTTCCAGCACTTCTGCGTGGGCAAATAGTTGATTATCAACAACTTAGACCAATTTGAATAAACTATAACTAAAGCTCTCATTTTGAGGGCTTTAGTTGTGTTAAGTGTTCTTAATTGCTTTTTGTTATTCCAAGTTATTTTAGCTATTTTTGTACCCTATTTCTACCCCGGAGAAAATTTTGGGGCCGATTTTAGGGGTCTCGACCGTCGTCTTTGGTGCAAGCGTGAGACACAATGAGAATGCACTAAAATGTCGCCTTTGGTACAATGTGAGACACAGTGAGACACAGTGAGACACAGTGAAACAGAATTTACTGAACTAAAAGCGTGAGTTTGCGCTCATTTGATATAAAAATATGGAGTATAAAAAGCGTTGTCAATGGTGCGGAGAACCATTTATTGCCCACAAACTTACCACACTTTACTGCTGTAAAGCGTGTTGGGACAAGGCATATGAGGCAAAAAGAAGGCAGAACAAACGAGAGGCACAGAGACTGGAAGTAGAATCTGCGCGTCCTGTGGTAGAAAGTATTGGAGCCAAGGAGTTTCTTAATCCTACTGAAGCAGCAAAGCTTCTGGGAGTAAGTAGGGCTACCATGTACAGATATATGGAGCAAGGATTTTTTAAAGTGCTAAGAACTCCTGCCAGAACTATTATAAGAAGATCTGACATAGAAGCCCTTTTCGATAATCCCCCAGCCTACATCAAGAGAAATAACAATAAATTGAATATGGTTGGTGAGACATACTCCATGTTGGATATTACGAAAAAATATAACATAAGCAAGCGAGTTGCTGAAAGTAGAATCCGTAAATTTGATATCCTGAAAATCATGCGTGGAAGGAACATCTTTTATAGACGCGAGGATATTCACAAGTATTTCGAGGATTTCACGATAGAGCTAGATACGGACTTCTACTACAACGCTGAGGAGATTATGGAGAAATACAATATGACCCATCAGGCAATTGTGGCATTTGCACGTCGTCACGAAATACCAAGAATATACAGGAATCGTGTTACATACTACTCGAAAGCACATATTGATAGCGTGAAAACAACTGGCAAGAGACTGGATCCGAACTACTACACCCGTCAGGAAATCATGTCAAGATATCATTTCACTAAAGAACAAGTCAGCTATTATCTGAACACCTATCATATTGAAAGGAAGAAGTGTGGTGCGTTTACGATGATTAACCGTGAAGACTTCGACCGCATTTTAAGGGAACGAATGAACGGCAGTATTTCCATTGCCGAACTCAATTCCAAGATTGACCAAGGCCAGGAGGTAAGAGAAGAGAAGAAAAAAGCAGAAGGGCCTATTGAGATTGTACAAATTAACGATGACAGTAAGCAGAAGAAAGGTGATGATAAGAAAGAAAATAAAATTAAGATCGATACTCTTGAAGGATATATGTCCATAGAAGATATTGAGAATCACTATAAGCTGAGCAAGGGTTGGGTTCAGTACCTTACACGGAAAATGAGGATACCCCGTGTTCAGAAAGGCCGCTACCTGTACTATGACAAGAAGATCGTGACAGAAATCTTCAGTAAGTATCAGTCATCCGAAGGGATTACCGAATGGTACACTGCGGAAGATATCGAAAAGAAATACAATATGACCCCACAAGCCAGAGGGAGCTTTACCTGTAAGCATAAAATTCCGAAAAAGCGAGAGTCTGGTGTAATATACTATTCCAAGCTCCATGTCGATTTTGCCAAGGATCCCTCTTCTCAGTATTCTCAGAACTATTATACAGTAGAACAGATAAAATCCCTCTATAATGTCAGCAGGGATAAGGTGTATTATGTCATCAGGCACTACAAGATTCCAAGTATACGTGACGGCAACTGCCATGTATATTTGAAGTCAGCCATTGACAAACAGTTTAAGAAAGAAGAATAATATCGTGTTAGGATGGTATTAGGATGGTGTTAGGATTAAATTAGGATGGAGTTATGAAAGGTTATGATTCAAGTTAGGACTATGTTAGGATTGCCCGTTTGGAATTATTTTCAAATGATGTCCAAATGATTTGCTGATGATATATGTCAGCATCTAATCATAAGATAATTTTGCAACCAATTTAAAATAATTAGAACTATGCAGATTTGTAAGACAGTAACGTTGAGAACGAAAAAGCTTAGGAATGGAATGCTTTCGTACTATCTGGATTATTATCCCGGACTCCGTGATAACATTACCATGAAGATAGTGCGTCATGAGTTTATCGGGATTTACATCTATTCTGAACCCAGTACAAAAGAAGAAGTGCTGTATAACAAGGAAATGGCAAAGAAGGCCGAAGTTATCCGATGTCGGCGTTACGAGGATGTTGTCAGCCAGAGGCTCGGCATCCTCGACGAACGAAGGCTGAAAGGTGACTTCCTCGCCTACTACCGCGAAGTCTTGAAGAACAAGAACAAGAAATGGGAATTTGTGTATCAGCATTTCGAGAAGTTCACGAATGGCAGATGCCGCTTTATAGATGTGGACTTGGAGCTATGCAAGAAATTCCACGACTATCTTCTGAATGCAAAGGGACTGAAAACAGGAACGCCACTGGCCAGAAACTCTGTAGCCGGTTACTGGTCAACTTTTCGTGGGTTCCTGAACGTAGCTTATAGAGACAGGCTTATCAAGGAGAATGTCAACGATTACCTTGACCGTATCAATACGGTGGCCACTCGAAGGGAGAGCCTGACAGTCCAAGAGATAAAGAAACTATATGAGACCCCGTGCGAGTACGACGTTCTGAGACGGGCTTCCATTTTCTCTTGTCTGACAGGACTCCGGCGTAGTGACATCATAGCCCTTACATGGAACAATGTGAAGGAATATACGGATGGCGGTCATTACCTTGACTTTATCTCCGTAAAGACCCAGGCCGACAATCTTGTTCCCATCAGTGAAGAAGCCTATATGCTTCTGGGCGAGAAAAAAGATGGTGTTATTTTTGAGGGGTTTAAGAGGGAAATGACAAATCACCCGTTAAAAGACTGGATCAGTTCTGCAGGAATCAAGAAGCATATCACCTTCCACTGTTTCAGGCACACCTACGCATCATTACAGATTGAAATGGGTACTGACGCATTCACCGTTCAGAAGCTGCTTGCCCACAAAACTATCGGCACGACTGAGATCTATACCCGGCATGCTGACCCGAAACGTCGTGAAGCTGCCGATAAGATATGTTTAGGATTGTTAAATCTGAAAACAAAGACAAAAGTGGTTGAGAAAAAGAAAGGAGGCCGTCCACGAAAACAAAAGCCAAACAACTGAAAAAACGGCAAAATAATGACGTTTTCAGAAGACGCAAAACACTTATTTTCAACGGTTTAAATTAAGTTAAGCGACATATGTTTTCTTTCAGTTATTCATAGTTATTCAGAATAATCTCCCTAACTTTGTAGTCCGAATCATAGAAAATAATACGATTATGGCAATAAAGTTCAGGGAGATTATCTTTATCATGTTCTGCGCGGCATCGGCTGTCATGCTGCTTATCTTTATACCATTGGCCATCCTTCTTTCGCCATCGGCAGGATATGCGTCATTAGGATATCATCCACATCTCTTCAAATTACTAATATACGGTCTACTTATCCCGACAATCTTGGCAACGTCAGGATATGGCCTGGTAAAGTTTCTACGAAAGTCAAATAAGAAACACCTCCAATCAGGACAGCATATCTATATGCCAACCGATGAACAGGTTGCCCTGTACGAAACAATCCGCAAGCAGCATCAAGCGGAAAAGGAAGACTTGGACATAGCCATGCTGTCAGCAATCAGACAGTATATTGAGATCACATTAAGTCCGTATATGAAGGATGTTTCCATTACCATATTATATAATAATGTGTATCTCTGGTATCATAACAAGAAAGCATCCCTTACTCCTGTCTGTACCGACGGGAGCCTTTCCACACTTGATTTACGCCACTTTGTCTGGAACATTGGGGAGCGTTGCGGATGGAAGGGCGAACATAGAGCCAGATTCATCAAACAGAGTTTTCCTTCCGAGTTAAAGGATGTCGAGGTAGAGACCATTCGGAGGAACATGCGCCAGAAAGGAACCTGCAAGATTGATATAGATGTTCCTGAGAAAGGCAGCTTTGCCTTTCACTACCCCACAAAGGTAAACACCTTGGCCCAACTATAATAATTACCTGATGATTATCTGAAAATTACTCCAGTAAGTCTTTGTCAGCATTAAATCAGTTCGTTACTTTGCGCCATCATTCAAACATTTCGAATAATGGAATACGAAGAACTGACATTTAACGAACTGCCGTCTGCAGTCACCCTACTTCTTCAGAAAGTAGAGGATATCGAACATCTGCTTCATCAGTTGCAAGGAGATATTACCAAAAAGAAACAGGCTGATGAGAACGGCCATATTCCCATGAGCCTCACAGAAGCCTGTGCGTTCTTGAAGATGAAACGCTCGACGATGTATTACCATCTTGAAAACGGAAACATACCGGCCACGCGCAAGGGAAAGAACTATATCCTTTTCAAGGATGAGCTTGTAAAATGGGCTGAATCAGGCCGAACCAACAATGTTCCGTTGACATTAAGCGATAGAGAAGAAGCCGTTTCTCCTGGTGTAAAAAGACGTTTGAATCTAAGATATTAAGCGTATGAAATCAGGCATGAACAAGATTCTTTACACTTGTGCAGATAGACTGCATAGAACACCTTTATCTTTGCACAACCAATTGGAAATAACTGCAAACTTGAATGCAAGTAAAATCATACCCATAACCCACCATGAGTACCTGGCAGGTATTAAAGTGTGGGTGTTTTCAATGAATGGCCTCACTGAAACGAGGCTTAATGTTTAATTTTTAATTTCACAAAATGATGAAACGGAAAGTAAATTTCTCCGTGCTCTCTCTTTTTGTGTATTCGTTGCGAAAACCAGCGCAAACCAAAGAAAGGTAAACCATCCCAGGATGAGCTTTGGGAGTTGTATGAAACTGCTTATGCAGAGTTCCAGACCCAGTTTGTTACAGGCCGGAAGACCTATCACCGCTATGTAACGGACTTCATCGGTTTCAATCTACTTATTGACAGCTCAGACATCAGTTCATGGAAACAGCATACCATGAACATCAACAGTATGTTTGACCTGCTGGCCAACAGGAAAGATCTTGTACTGAAGTATTTCAGTCAGGAAGGCCTGACAAGACATGAATTCAAGAAGCTGCACTATGAGTTCAACACGACAGAAAAAGTTGCCGAAGAATCGAATGACTATGGTGCGATGGCAGATTTCATGCCTACTTCTTTGTCTTACTTTGATGATATTCAATTGAGCCTCATTGCAGATATGGTCAATGAGGCTCATTTGTTTGTTAGCGATGTGACGAAGGAGGATATGGAAAAGCTCTTTTCCTGTTCTCTTGACAGACCGTTGCAAGTCAGCAACAACGGCCTTGCAGCACTGTTCCTGGACTGTCTCAGGTCTGAGCACCTTATTTCACACAACTGGCAGAAGGTTATTGCGGACTATCAGCTACTGTGCTCCTACAAGACAATGAAAGTCCTGAATCGTACTGACATCAGTACAAGTCTCAGTGAGTACAGGAACCGTCATCCGCAAACACAGAAAGCATTTGCAAACTTTGCAAGAAAACTGAAGAATATGAAAGAAAAAGAAGAGTAAAGCAAACAAGTGAAACAACCGTAGCCTGATACTCATACTGATAATGAGAAGTATCAAGGTCGTTATCACTTGATTATTGTAAGGAAGGGCTATCTTTGCCGCCGAATCGTTTCAGTTTCGGGGGTAGCCCCTCTATATTATATAATAAGGTATAGACAATGAAGAATAAGATTGATTACGAGATCCTAAACAAACGAGTCGAGTATCTGATTGAAAAGCTCGACTCCTTAGAGGATTTCGTTAATTTCGACCCGGCAGACTTCCTGAAGAGGTTGACCAAGGTGGAAGCCATGCTCTTTACGAGTAAGGAAATGCTTACCTCAGAGGAAGCCTGTTACTATCTGGGAATATCAATGAGTCAGCTTTACAAGATGACCAGCGCACACACCATTCCCCACTACAAGCCAAGAGGAAAGCAGGTCTATTTCTGCAAGAAGGAGCTTGACGAATGGATGAAGAATGACCCTGTGGTGACCATTCAGGACGCACTTAAACAGTCCTCCTTATATTTTCAACTAAAAAAAGAACAGCGTAATGGGTAAGTCAAAGACCAGGAAGAGCAGTGTCAGTGGCTACATGCTTACTGACGCTCAGTTGACAGAACTTATAGAGAAATCCACGGTCAAGGCTACAGAAAAGCCTGGCCAGTCCAAAAATAGCAGTAACGGAAATGGGAAAAGACAATAACAGGAAGAAGCAGAAGGTCGTCAAGGAGGAATCCTTGGAGATCGGAATGCTCTTCAAAAGCGAGTTCACAGATGAACAGTTAGAGAGATACTTCAATAAAGGAACCATACATCCGTCAGAGAAGCCGGAAATGCCACCCCAGGTCTTATGGGTTGGTGACTGTACCATTGCCACCTTTGGCAACTTCAGCGCATCGACGGGTAAAGCGAAGAGCAAGAAGACCTTTAACGTATCGGCCATGGTAGCGGCAGCCATCAAGAACGGAACTGTCCTGAACTATAAGGCTACCATGCCGGAAGGGAAAAGGAAGATTTTCTACTTTGACACCGAACAGAGCCGATATCACTGTCACAAGGTTCTCGGGAGAATCCTGAAACTGTCAGGCCAGCCGATAGACATAGACAGCGACATGATTACCTTTGTCGGTCTGCGAGAATACACGCCAAGCCTCCGTCTCAGCCTTATCGACTATGCCCTGCGTAAGAGCTCCGGCTACGGTCTTGTCATCATTGACGGTCTTCGCGATCTCATGTATGACATCAACAATGCCAAGGAAGCGACGGATGTCATTACCATGCTCATGGCTTGGACGAGCCTGTACAATCTGCATATCCATTGTGTCCTGCACCTGAACAAGAACGACAACAACACCAGAGGACACATCGGTACTGAGCTGGAAAACAAGGCTGAGACCGTCCTTGTCATCAGCAAGAACAAGCAGACTCCAGATATCAGTGAGGTCAGGCCAATGCACATGAGAGACAAAGAGTTCTCTTCCTTTGCCTTTCATATCGATGAGAACGCTATGCCTGTACTGGAAGACGGTTATCATGTGACCGTCGTAAAGAAGAAAGAAGAACCGCTTACCTCACTGCCAGACGAGACACACAAGGAAATACTTGAAAAGCTCTTCGAAGAGAAACAGCCGACTTCTTATAAGGAACTGGTGGCAGAAATGGGCGACTACTATGCTGCTGCCGGATATAAGAGAGGTGTTAACGGCGTGAAGAACCTCCTCCAGATACTCACAAACAAGAATATCATCACCCGTTCCCAGAACGGATATGACTTTCATCCCGACTACCTAAACCATGTCTTTCACAATGACGAGGACGAAGTTTAACAGGTTTAAGGTTTAACGGGTATATATATAATAAACTCCAATATATATAATAAGGTATGACCATCGAGGAGATAAAAACAATAAGTCTTGTTGACTTCCTTTCCCATCACTCCTATAAGTGTACCAGAAGCTACAGGAAGAGATATTGGTATCTCTCACCTCTCCATGAGGAAAAAGAGGCATCCTTCAAGGTTGATCTTGACTGTAACATGTGGTATGACTTTGCCGAAGGGAAAGGAGGAAACATCATCAACCTTGCCCAAAGGCTCTATCCCAACCTGACTCCGCACGAGATTCTTAGGATGCTGGAGCAAGAGGCCCAGAACTACAGCTATTCATACATCAAAGACCTGTCGGCAGTCCCACAGTCCGATGGCAACTGGCAGCCAAGAGAAAAACAGCAAGACCAGGAGCATGGTACAACGGTCAGTTCCGTCACGGGACTCAGCCATTACAACCTGCTTAACTACATTTCGAGCAGAGGTATTGATGTCGAGATCGCCAAGAAATACTGTCAGCAGGTGAACTATAACGTCAACGGAAAAAACTATTATGCCATTGCCTTCTACAACACAGAGAAAGGTATGGAGGCGAGGAACAAGTATTGCAAAAGGTGTATCGGTGTCAAGACATACTCTGCAATCCTGATGGATCCACCCCGTCATTCCCAGCGTTGCTGCGTCTTTGAGGGATTCTTCGATTTCCTCTCCTACGCCATGTTCAGACAGCTGCAGAACTTTGGCATATGTATCGAGACGGAATGTGACTATATAGTACTGAATTCCGTCAGCAACCTGCATAAAGTCATCCCCTACCTCAATTACTACAGGTATATCCATTGCTATCTTGACAATGACAAGGCCGGAAAGAAGGCTACTCATACCATTGTGCTGAACTATCCTGAGAAAGCGACAGACGAATCCTTCAGGTATGAGAAGTACAAGGATTTGAACGATGCACTGACGGGAAAGGCCATAGAACCACATTAGAACTGAATCTGCCAGATAAAGTGCCAGATGAAAAGGAAGTCCACAGACACAGGGGCTTCCTTTTCTTGTATATGCCTGTGTCTCAGCTTATAGTATGAAAAACAATCCATAATTATACTCATCGGATAACGTGTGTTAAGAATCGGCTCCAAATTATCTATTTTTTTCTTCGGATGCCCTGTTTCCTATTCCTTTGCGCTCAGCAAATCTGCTACCCGGATATGGTTTTCGGGCTACAGACAGAAGAAGAAACAAAGTATAAACATTAAAAGTTCCAGATAAACTATGAGTCCATTTGCAATATTTGCGACTGTGTTGACTGTAGCGTATGTCATCTACTACGCTTTCATTATCACAAAAGACCTGTATGGTTTCAAGGATCAGCCCAAGAATGACGCTGAGACCTTTGACGTAAGTAACCTGGCCGATGAAGACGGCCCGATTGAAGTCAGCGAACATCCTGATGATTTCTCGTCAAGGGATGATGAGAATTACACGGAAGTCCTTTCCGATGACGGCCTTCATATCTACGAGCCGAACGGACATGCCCAGGAGCAAGAGGAAGTTCCGGTTGAGGAAAAGAAAGAAAAGCTGACCAGTGAACAGCTCAACCAGGAGCATACAGAGGAACTGGAGGATATTGATGTTGAAAGCAGCTTCTCTTTGGACTCCAATGAGTTCAAGGACTACCTTAATCAGAAGCACATCGACAACAAACGCAAAATCACGAAAGAACATGTCATCGATAATCTGTAGAACTGTCAATACTGGAATGAAGTCCGTGCTGCTTGGCATCCTGCTCCTCACGCCGATGATTGCAGCTGCAAAATGTGGCGGGGTTGATTACAGCTGGGGAGCGGATGCCCTTGCAACGGCACATGACTACACCGTGACCATGATGCTCTATGTCCTGTATCTGGTCTATGCCATCGCATCCATCGTGGCCATTATCGGTGCCCTGCAGATCTATTTCAAGATGACAACTGGAGAAGGAGATGTGACGAAATCCATTATGATGCTCATTGGAGCCATCATCTTCATCATTGGTGCAAGCATTGTCTTCCCGGCCTTCTTCGGATATCACATAGCTTAGAAATCTCAAATGCGCAGAAGAGAATATAGTGAGTATTTAACAAAAAAGTAAAACAATGAAGAAAATCAAGAATTTAGCAAAAAGTATTTTCAACTCCCAGAGACTGAAGTCTTTGGCTATCATGCTCGTCTGCGGCACTGCCGTAGCATTCGCCCAGAATGCAGCTGGCGACTACACCGCTGGTACTACAGCCCTTTCCACTGTCACAGAGGAAATCGCCAAGTACGTACCCTATGTCGTTAAGCTCTGCTACGCCATTGCCGGTGTGGTTGCAGTGGTCGGTGCCATCTCTGTGTACATCGCCATGAACAACGAGGAGCAGGATGTCAAGAATATCTTAGTCCTCCAAAATTGCTTGGAAAGGATAAGAAAGGAAGTGACAAATAAAGTGCTTAGTATCAAGCGAATAAGCGAATTTTTGGATTTTCAGATTCTTGCTCAACCGACTCTTAAAA
>Ga0256404_1000900_pt1 | contig 75655 bp, 59 predicted proteins | sample RumenRJG_01DNA_FD_185990 | JGI IMG/M metagenome (GOLD analysis project Ga0256404, IMG submission 185990) | Bovine rumen microbial communities from Lethbridge, Alberta, Canada - RJG_01 | ecosystem: Host-associated > Mammals > Digestive system > Stomach > Rumen | place: Canada: Alberta | collected...
TCTATAAATTATAATAATTTATAACAAGTTACATACGAGATCAAATTACCACGAACCCAGTAAATATGCGGTTTCATAGAGTTTTATGACTCTTTATGGAGATACATGAAATAGGACTTCATATAACAATTCCTAATTTCATAATTTATTATTCCTCCTTCGTATTGTCTTTATTTTCTAATTCTTGTTTGCAAAAATCTGTTTAAATGCTTTTACATTCGCAGCCGCATCCCCGCCAAATACAGCAGTTCCAGCTACTAGTATATTTGCTCCTGCATCTAATACTTCCTCTGCATTTGTCAATTTAATTCCACCATCTACCTGAATATCTGTTTTTAAATTTCTCTGATCAATCATTTCTCGCAATTGGCGAATCTTTGTCAGTGAATATGGAATAAAAGATTGTCCACCGAAGCCAGGATTTACGCTCATAATCAGTACCATATCTAACTGATCAAGCACATAGTCAAGTACATGTAAAGAGGTAGCTGGATTCAATGCAACACCTACCTTTAATCCCATTTCTTTTATGGCATTTACCGTACGATCTAAATGTTTACATGCCTCTGCATGTACCGTTATCAAATCTGCACCTGCATCCTTAAATTCCTGTAAATATCGTACTGGTTCATCAATCATAAGATGTACATCAAATACACACTTTGATTGTTTACGTATTGCCTTCATAACAGGCATTCCAAAAGATATACTTGGAACAAAACTTCCATCCATAACATCAATATGTATGTATTCTGCTCCGGCTTGTTCTATTGTTGCAATTTCTTCTCCCAACTTTGCAAAATCAGCTGAAAGAATCGATGGTGCTAACTTATACATTTTTCTTCCTCACTTTATCTTTTCTATTTTAGACACTAAACGTCAATGATTTCTACACTCCGTTTTGCTTCTAGTGAGCAATACACAAACTTAAAAGTTCGGTACGCTATTGGCATATTTTTTAACGGAGGTTGAACGCGTATCCTCTATTTATATTTTTTCTTCTTATCTTTAATTTCTGCATAAAAACTTTGATAATTTTCATATCGTTCTTTTGATAATACGCCCTTTTCTACCGCCTCTTTCACCATACAAGACGGTTCATGCACATGCACGCATCCCTGGAAACGACAAGTTCCCTCATACTCCGAAAATTCAGGAAAATAGAAACGCAATTGTTCCTTTTCCACATCTGTTACATACAATGACGTAAAACCCGGAGTATCCATAATATAGGTATCCTTTTCCAATCGGAATAATTCCGAATGTCTAGTTGTATGCTTTCCACGTTCAATTTTCTGACTAATCTGTCCTGTTTCCATATTTGCTTCTGGAATTATGCAATTGATCGTAGAAGATTTTCCAACTCCAGAAGGACCTGCCAATACGCTGGTTTTCCCATGCAATTGTTCTTTAAATTGTTGTATCCCAATACCTTCTTTTACACTAAGGAATAATACGTGATAGCTTTTTTCATAAATCTGTTTTAACCGTTCCATTTCCACGTTATCTACTAAGTCACACTTATTAAAACATATTATTGTTTCAACATTATACTGTTCCATGGAAACTAGGAAACGATCTAACAAATTTAAATTTGGCTGTGGTTTTGCGCAGGAAAAAATAACAACCGCCTGATCCACATTTGCAACTGCAGGACGGATTAACTGATTTTTTCTTTTTTCTACGGAGATTACATTTCCAATTCTTTTTTCTGAATCTAATATTGTAATCTCCACGTTATCTCCCACCAAGGGTTTCATTTTTTTATTTCGGAATACACCTTTGGCCTTACACTCATACAAGCCTTGTTCCTCTGTATGAATGTAATAAAAGCCTGCGATTCCTTTTACAATTTTTCCTCTCATTATTCTGCTACCTTTGTAAACTTCACGGAATATGGTCCTCCAACACATTTACCATCTAAATACATATAAATTTCACCTGTTGATGCACTATACCCTTCTATTACACCTACATTCAAAGGAAAATCTCCCAGACTATGACTGCCTTCATATACAGTTTTACTCTTTCCATCCTGTTTCAAAATCAATTTAATGTTTCCAGTTTCATCCTCTGAATTAAATGGATTGTCTGAAATAGAAATACGCGCTTCATACTTATATTTTGTTTCTGCACCCAAACTAATTACAACAGATACTTTTGTTCCTTTTTCTGCCTTGCTTCCAACGCTATATCCCTGTGAAATAACTTTTCCCTTAGCAACACTATCACTATATTCCTCTGTAACGCTTCCTAACACCAATCCTTTATCTTCCAACTTTTTCTTTGCTTCGCTTTGTGTACAGCCTCTAAGATCAGGTACTTCTACTGAAGTGTCCTCTTTTCCTTTACTGATATAAAGTACAACGATTTCACCTTTCGATACCGATGCCCCGGCAGATGGACTTGTTCTTATTACACGACCTTCTTGTGTTGTATCACTGTATTCATACTCTTTTCGAACAATAAATCCGCGTGCGCGCAAAGTACTTTCTGCACTGCTTTCACTCTCTCCAACTACATTATCCACTGTGATTTTATCAACCCCAGTACTTACAACCAAATTGATTTCCATGCCATCCGTTATAACAGTACCTTCCTCTACGTCCTGGCTGATAATATACCCCGCATCAACAGAATCAGAAGATTTCTCTGTTACATTCACTTTCAATCCTAATTGTTCCAACTGGCTTTGTACATCTGTCAATTTTGTATTCACAACATTAGGAACTGTTTTTTCCGCATTTTCTGTTGCTTCAATGTCTGTAATACTAGGTGAATTCGTTATTTTTTCCTCATTTGGTGAACCTTTTGCCTTTCCAAAACATCCACTAGCCTTTGCAATAATAAATACAATAATAAATACAATAAGAATTGCAGCAAGTACACCACCAATACTCATAAGTCTCTCTAATTTTGGATTTACATCCTCATCTTCTTCGTCATCCTCTTCGTTTATAACATTCTTTTCTGAAAGTGGCATTCTTTTTTCATTTTTCTTTGCATTTAGATCCATGGTATCCTCCATTGCCTGCCGATTTCCTGCAGAAGCATGTTTAATCTGTTCCAAATCATCTGATGAGAGATTAATCGTTGGCGAATCTGCAATCATTTCCGGTGTATATAACTGCACATATGCTCCATCTGGATGTGAAAGAGATTTTTTCAAATCAGAAATCAAAGCCGATGCTGTCAAATAACGATGTTCTGGTTTTTTCTGCATACATTTTTGTACAATTCTATCCAAACTGATTGGCACTGTAGGTTCTAAGGTTCGAATTGGAACGGCATCTTCCTGCAAATGACATAATGCAACAGACACTGTATTGTCCCCAATAAATGGGACACGTCCCGTCAACATCTCATACATCGTAACACCTAAAGAATAAATGTCACTTTTCTCATCACTAAATCCGCCTCTTGCCTGTTCTGGAGATAAATAATGTACAGAACCCATCGCATTTGAAGTAATTGTATCCGATGTCACTGCCTTTGCAATTCCAAAATCAGTTACTTTTACTTTTCCTTCACGTGATATAATAATATTTTGTGGTTTAATATCTCTATGCACGATATGATTTGCATGTGCAGCTTCCATCCCTTGTGCAATCTGTATCGCAATTCCTACTGCTTCCTTTACATCCAACTTTCCTTTTCGCTCAATAAAACTTTTTAGCGTAATCCCCTCAACTAATTCCATGACAATGTAATGCATATCGTCTTCATCGCCAACATCATATACATTTACAACATTAGGATGTGATAATCCTGCAGCGGATTGTGCTTCTGCACGAAACTTTTCTACAAATATTTTATCATTACTAAACTCTGCTTTTAAAATTTTAACAGCAACAAATCGGTTCAGGCGATGATCCTTTGCTTTATAGACATCTGCCATTCCGCCAGTGCCAACTTTATCAATAATTTCATACCGGTCATTTATAAATACTCCAGGTCGAATTATCATATTACTCCTCCTTATGCTTCTATCCTTTGCACCTATTTTATATTTCTACTAATACAATGCCAATATTATCTTTTCCTCCATTGGTATTTGCTACGCGAACTAACTCCTTGCCCGCTACCTCTATATCCATACTTTGTTTTACAATATCAAAAATATCTTCATCTTCAACCATGTTAATCAATCCATCTGTACACATCAGTAATATATCTCCTTTTTGCATGCGCAATTCAAAGAAATCTGCCTGTACTAATGCATTGGTCCCCACTGCTCTTGTAATTACATTTTTATTTTTATGATGCCTGGCATCTTTTCTCTCTAATTCACCATTTCGAACCATTTCTTCTACCCAGGAATGATCTTCTGTTATCTGATGCATTTCTTCTCGAAGCAAATATGCTCTGGAATCTCCTATATTTGCTACATATAATTCCTCTCCCAGTATAGTAGCCGCAACAATTGTTGTCCCCATACCATGAAGAGATGCATCTGCTTCCGCCTGGCAGAATACTGTTCGGTTTGCTTCCTGAATAGCATTTTCTAAAATACCAATTGGTGAACGAACCTGACTGTTTTTCACATTCGTTGCTATTGTTTCTACACAACATCGGGAAGCATAATCCCCTGCCTGATGTCCACCCATGCCATCTGCTACAAGAAACAAATTGGGTAATTGCCCCACGGAATTTGGGTAACAAAAAACATAGTCCTGATTTACCTTTCTAACCTGTCCCACATCCGTAATGGAATATGCTTTCATGCTATTCCTCCTCTTTTTGCTTCATATAACTTCTTCTTAATTGTCCACAGGCAGCATCTATATCTCTGCCCATTTCTCTTCTTATAGTAACATTTATTCCCAGCTTTTCAAGAGTTAATTTAAATTTTTCCACAAAATAACTGTCGGAATCCTTATAATTTCTTTCCTTGATTGGATTTACCGGTATTAAATTTACGTGACAATTCTTTCCGTGAAGAAGTTTTCCTAGTTCCACAGCAAACGCCTCACTGTCATTTTGCCCCTGCACAAGGCTGTATTCAAAACTAACTCTTCTGCCTGTTTTTTCAAAATAATAATCGCACGCTTCCATAATCTCTTTTATCGTATATTTATTGGCAACTGGCATTAGTTTTTTTCTTGCTTCATCGTTCGGTGCATGTAAAGAAATTGCTAATGTAATCTGCAATTTTTCATCCGCAAGCGCTTTTATTTTTTCTACTAATCCACAAGTAGATACCGTAATGTTTCTCTGGCTGATATTGTAACCATGTTCATCGGTCAGCATATGTACAAATTTAACAAAATTATCGTAATTGTCCATAGGTTCACCCGTTCCCATTACAACCACATTCGAAACACGTTCCCCAGATATATTCTGAATCGCATAAATCTGTCCCAGCATTTCAGAAACAGTTAAATTTCGTTCCAATCCCCCCAATGTAGAAGCACAAAATCGACATCCCATTCGACATCCCACTTGTGAAGAAATACACACACTATTTCCATGTCGATATTTCATCAATACACTTTCAATCACACTTCCATCCTGCAATGCAAAAAGGAATTTTGTCGTTGCTCCGTCTTTTGAAACTAATTTTTCCAACATTTTGGTTTCTGCTATATAACATGTTTTTTCTAATTTTTCCCGCAATGTTTTTGACAAATTTGTCATTTCATCAAAATGCATCACCGCTTTTTTATGCAGCCATTCATAAATCTGTTTTCCACGAAACGGCTTTTCTCCCATCTTTACCATTACCTGTATCAATTCATCGTATTGTAAAGATTTTATATCAATTTGATCCATTTTTTTCCTCATTTCTTTTTCAGCGAACCGGCTTTTTAAATTTAGAAAGGAAAAAACCATCCGTTTCCTGTATTCCCGGTATTAACTGTAAAAATCCTTGCTTTGTTGTTTCGCCTCGCAATTTTTCTGGAAGAAATTCATCCAGACTTTGCAACTCCAATCCTAAATTATCTACTATCCACTTTACATTTTCTTCATTTTCCATTTGGTTAACAGTACAAGTACTGTAAATCAATGTTCCTCCAGGCTTTACATAAGAAGAAATGGTTTTCAATATACTTCTTTGTAATTTAACAAGTTCTTTTATTCCCTCTGGACTGGTTTTATATTTAATATCATTTTTCTTTCCAATCACGCCCAAGCCGGAACATGGAAGGTCTGCGATTACAACATCCGCTTTTGCAACCATTTCCTCATCTAGTTTAAGAGCATCTTGTACAATAGGATGCACGTTTTTTAATCCAAGACGCCTTGCATTTTCACGAATACGCTCCACCTTTGTATCAGATATATCACGCGAAGACACCACTCCTGTTCCTCGCAATAATTCTGCTGCATGCATACTTTTTCCACCGGGTGCCGCGCAAACATCCACAATAAAATCATCTTTTTGGATACCTGCTGCAAGTGCTACCAACATAGAACTTTCGTCTTGAATTATAAATTTCCCTTCTTGAAAAGCTTTTATCTTTTTCAAATAATTGTATTCTGAAATTCGTAATGCTTCCTTTACATAGACCCCTGCTTCTACCTTTATTCCTTCTTTTTTTAAACTTTCCCCTAATTGCGAAACTGTATTTTTCTCAGTATTACAACGTATGGTAACTGCTCTATCCAAAAAAGCTGCTTGCAACATTCTTTTGGTGATTTCTATGCCATATTGCTGTTCCCACATTTGTACAATCCACTCTGGCATAGAATAACACACACTCAAATAGGTTATTGGTTGTTTTTTTTCATCTGGATAAAGAACCTCAGCCTTTCTTCTTTCGATATTTCGCAATACACCATTTACAAAACCTTTTAAATTGTAAAATCCTTTTTTCTGTGCCAGTTTCACTGCCTCATTGCAAGTTGCTCTGGCTGGAATATTTTCCATATATTTTAACTCATACACACCCAAACGAAGAATATTTCGTATCACTGGCTTCATTTTTTTTACTTTCACTTTAGAAAATTGATTTATAATATAATCCAATTCAATTTTTCGCTCTATTGTTCCTTCACAAAGCCTTGTTAAAAATGCACGATCCTGTTTTTCCAGATATTGGTATGTCGTGAGTACTTGTTGTAACACTACACTACTATATTCTCCTTGTTCCAATACTTTTAACAGAATTTCCAATGCAAGTTCCCGCATATTTATCTGCTTGTTTGTCATCGATCTCTATCTCCTCCAAATAAAAGAACCAAACGTAACAGTTGCAAAATCATAGATGCTGCTGATGCCACATAAGTAAGTGCTGCTGCTGTTAATACTCTTCTTGCTTTACCAACTTCGTCACGCGTTAACATTCCAGTTCCACCTAAAATTTTTAGTGCACGATGTGATGCATTAAATTCTACTGGTAACGTAACAATACTAAACAGAACAGCCGCTGCAAAAAGTATAATTCCTAACAAAATCAAGCTCTGATTAAAACTCAAAATCACTCCTAGTAGTATAACCGGCCATGATAAAGTAGAACAAATATTTACAGCCGGTACCATTGCAGAACGTAAAACAAGTGGTGCATACTGTTTTGCATGTTGAATTGCATGACCACACTCATGTGCTGCTACGCCAATTGCTGCAACAGAAGTATTTCCATAAACCGCATCGGATAAACTTAACACTTTGGTTTTTGGATTATAGTTGTCCGTCAAGTCACCAGCAATATGTCGTATTTGTACATCGTAGATGCCAGCCTGGTGTAAAATTCTCTCCGCAGCCTGGGCACCAGTCATACCTGACATACTGCGTACTCTTTTATACTTTGCATATGTGCTGTTCACCAATGCAGATGCCATCAGTGTTAATAATAAACCAATAATTACTAATATATAAGTTGGGTCAAAATAATATCCATAATACATAAGCATTTCCTCCTATTCTCTTACCAGAAATTCTATATTTCCTACTTTCCTAGTATCTTTCCGGCTTCCACCTGATTTCCTCTCAAAAAGGCATCGATTTCCATTCGCTTCTTTCCCTCTAATTGTAACTCTTTTAAGGAAAGTAATCCTTTTCCTGTTTTTATAAGTAATTCCTTTTTATTTACTTCTACAACCTGTCCAGGTTCTCCATCAACTTCCTGCTCTACCACATCTGCATCCCAAATTTTTAATGTCTTTCCATTATAAATAGTATACGCACTTGGCCATGGATTTAATCCTCGAATCAAGCGTTCTATCTCTTCTGCTGTTTTTGAAAAATCAATCTTTCCTAATTTTTTATTTAACATTTTTGTATAGGTAGATAACGCCTCTTCCTGTTTTGTTCTTGTGCAAATTCCATTTTCTACCTCAACTAATGTATCTATTAACAATTGTGCTCCGCACTTTGCAAGTTTATCAAACAAGCTTCCACCAGTTTCCTTTTTATCTAATGCCACAACCACTTTCTTTAATATATCTCCTGTATCAAGTCCCTCATCCATAAGCATTGTTGTAACACCAGTTTCCTTTTCGCCATCAATAACTGCCCATTGAATGGGTGCTGCCCCACGATACTTTGGTAAAAGAGACGCATGTACATTGATACACCCATATTTAGGAAGTGTAAGTATGGATTGGGGTAATATTTGACCAAATGCTACTACTACAATTACATCTGGAGCAATTTCATTTAATACTTGTTGAAATGCTTCTTCTTTTACTTTTAATGGCTGATAAACAGGTATATCATACTTTAGAGCAACTTCCTTTACTGGCGGAAACTGCATCATTTTTCCTCTTCCCTTTGGCTTATCTGGCTGTGTCACTACGGCCTCCACCTGATGCCCTGCCTTGATAAGAGCTTCCAATGTACCCACTGCAAAATCGGGTGTTCCCATAAATACTACTCGCATCCAATCCCTTCCTTTCTTGTGCTTCTTCTTATTCTTCCTCTTCCTCATCTTCCATCATCGCAGCTAATTGTTCGTTTGTTAACAAATCACCTTCTACTTTTTCCACATACAAATGTCCATCTAAATGATCGATTTCATGACAAAGACATCTTGCAAGCAATTCTTCTCCCTCAATAATGAATTCTTCCATATTTTCGTCTAGTGCCTTCACTTTCGCATAATTTGGTCGTGTTACAAGACCAGATTTTCCAGGCACACTAAGACATCCTTCATATCCGGTTTGCTCTCCGGAAACTTCTAATATTTCTGGATTGATTAAAATGATAGGTTCTGGTTCTTCCTCCATGGAGACATCTATTACAACAATACGTTTTAATACTCCAACCTGAGGTGCTGCTAAACCTACTCCCTGCGCATGATACATTGTCTCAATCATATCTTCAATTAATGTTTCAATTCTAGGTGTCATTTCCTTTACTTCTCTACAAGTTTTATTTAAAATTTCATCTCCAATTTCTCTAATATTTCTCAAAGCCATAACTATTTTCCTTTCTTTCTAATTGTAATATTCTATTATTCACAATTTTTTTATTAATATGTTACTATTCAAAGGTAGGTATTTTCTATAGTCAAGCGGATATTCGCAATTCGCTCTGCTACTTGCTCATAACACTATATAAAAGCCTATCCTATGCAGTTTTGGTGAATTTTCATAAATCGCATCTTCCCAAAGTCGTTACAGTTCACATACTCGAAAATTGTAATGTTAATATCCATTCATCGGATTTAAATCATAATATACACTTACTTGTCGAAATGCCTCGGAATAATGCACAAAACCTTCCAAGAAAGATTTTATCTCTAACACACTCTCTAATTGTTTTGCTTTTATGTAAAGCAATTTTCGATAGCGCTCACTTACACGATAAACGGTAGCATTTGCAGGTCCTATGATTGTTACTCCATTGGTTTGTTTTTCTACCGCTGCACCTTTCAAAAACATAGCAGCCTGCGTTACTTTTTGTTCTGATTTTGAAACTACCACGATAGCGAGAATAACACCAAATGGCGGATATTCTAGAATCTTTCGATAAAGCATTTCCTTTTCATAAAATCCCACATAGTCCTGATTTTCTACCATTTTTAAACTATAATGTTCTGGCTGATAGGTTTGAATAATCATTTTTCCGGCATCCTTTCGCCTGCCTGCACGTCCTGCAGCCTGATAAAGCAATTGAAAGGTTCGTTCTGCACTCCGAAAATCATTCATATTTAACGATAAATCTGCCGCCATCGCAGCCACCAACGCTACATTTGCAAAATCATGCCCTTTTACAATCATCTGCGTGCCAATCAGAATGTCTGCTTCCCCAGCGTTAAACTGCTGCAATATTTTGCTATATTCTCCCTTTTTGGAAGTGGTGTCTCCATCCATCCGAAGAATACGAGCATTTGGAAATTCTTTCCTTGCGTACTCCTCAACCTTCTGCGTACCAATTCCAAAAGCAGCAATATACGGAGACCCACAAGAAGGACATTTTTTAGGGCGTTTTTGTACATATCCACAATAATGACACATAAGCATGTTATTTTTGTGTTCTGTCAGTGAAACATCACAATGTGGACAATGCAACACCTGACCACAAGCCCGGCAAGAAACAAAACCTGCATATCCTCGACGATTGATAAATAGCAACACTTGCTTTTTTTGTGTTAAACACTCCCACATTTGCTCTACTAAACTTCTGCTAAAAATAGACATATTTTTCTTTTTGAGTTCTTCCCGCAAATCCACGATAGAAACCTCTGTATCCAAACTTCCATTTGCCCTTTCCTCCAAAGTAAATAACTGGTATTCTCCAGACATTGCTTTGTAATAGCTTTCAATCGATGGTGTAGCAGAACCCATAAGAACCATTGCCTCACACATTTTCGCCCTTTGAATTGCAACTTCTCTCGTATGATATTTCGGTTGATTTTCATTTTGATAAACAGGTTCATGCTCCTCATCAATGATGATAAGTCCTAATCTTTCAAACGGTGTAAACAATGCGGAACGTGGTCCAATTACAATATCTACCTCTCCATTTTTTGCGCGTTCATACTGATCTGAACGCTCTCCTTCTGACAATTTAGAATGTAATACGGTAATACGATCTCCAAAACGTTGATAAAAACGTTCCATCATCGACACGGTCAAAGCAATTTCCGGAATCAGAAAAATAACTTGCTTTTTTTGTGTAATTACATCATCCATAATTTCCATATATATTTCTGTTTTTCCACTTCCCGTTATACCGCGGAGCAAACATGGTTTCAGCTTTTTACACTGCACGTTTTCTATAATAGCATTCACAATACTTTGCTGTGCCTGTGTAAGAGTAATACAATAGTCCTCTGAAATATGGATGGGAATCGGATTTCGATAAACTTTTTTAGTCGAAACAACCAATATACCAAGTCGCTCCAATGCCTTAATTGCATCTCTGCTCACTTGATGCTCTTTGATTGCCTGTGCCATCTCTATGGTAGAAAATTCTTTTAATACAGTGGCAAGACGTAACCGTGCTTTATTCCCCTTTTTTTCACATTCTTCTATAAATAAGTCTAATCGACTTTGCTCTACGACTAAATGTAAATACTTTTTTTGTTTTTCTTTCACTTTACGTTTCACTGGTAAAACGGCACGTAATGCATCGTTCATCGTAGAACCATATCTTTCCCGCATCCAAGCTGCAAGTTGAATAAAATGACTTTCTAAAATGGTTCCATCTGTAATTACACTAGAAATTGGTTTTATTTTTTTCGGATCAAACTCCGAGGTAGAAGACAATCCTAAAACAAACCCTTTGATCTGCCGATTTCCTGCACCAAAAGGAATGAGCACCTGTGTACCAATTTGTACACAGGATTCCCATTCCTCCGGTATCGCATATTCATATATCTTATCTAGATTTCCATGTGAAATATTCACGATTACGCTTGCATACTTCATCTACTACTCCACTTATTTTTTTAATGCTTCCACAACTTCTTCCATATGCATTCCACGAGAACCTTTTACAAGAATGGCATCTCCTGCTTTCACATTTAAAAGAAGATATTGCTCTGCATCTGCTTTATTTTCGAAGTCCTCTGCTATTATATTACTGCCACAATCCTTTATCGCTCTGCAAATTTCTTTTGCCTCTGTTCCAACCGTTACCACCATATCAATTTGATGCCCATGTCGCTTTGTTTCTGCTAAAAAGCTGCCAACATCATAATGGCATTTTTTCGAAGAAACACCTAATTCCAATACGTCTGCAAATACCAAAATTCTTCGCTGTATCCCTTCCATGTCTAACAACATTAATGCACCGCTTTTCATAGAATCCGGACTTGCATTATAGGTGTCATCAATAATTTTTTTTCCATTACATTCATAAATTTGGCCACGCATACTGATCGGTTTATAATCTTCTAATCCTTTTTTTGCCTCAGAAGGGTCTATCTGAAATTCTTCTGCAACAGCTAATGCAACTGTGGCATTGTATATATTATGTTCTCCAAGAACCGACAATGTAACCATTTCTTCTTTTGTTGCAGACTTATATTTAAATTGCTGCCCTTCTCCCTTTCGCACAACGTCTGTTGCCTGAAACGCACAAGAATCACCCTGTCCAAACTCCTTCACAATACAGTTTGAAAACTTTTCTATTGTTTTCGCATCAAAAAGTGCTGTATCTATCGGCTGATTCTTCTTTTTCTTTGCCACAAATTCTTTCATCTCATGAAGTAAGCGGTCTTCACCATTAACATACAAGGAACATTCTCCAGAAAAATAATCCATAATGTTCGATTTTTCCTTTCGAATATTTTCCTGAGAACCTAATTGTCCAATATGTGATACTCCTATATTTGTCATGACTGCCAAATCTGGTCTTGCAATAGCTGCTAATCGTTCCATTTCTCCAACTTCACTCATTCCCATTTCAATTACCGCAACCTGCGTATCTTCCTCTAGGTAAAACATCATCAAGGGCAATCCGATTTGGCTATTCATATTTCCTTTTGTTTTTAAGACATTGTATTTTGTGCCTAACGCTGCTGCAATCATCTCTTTGGTTGTTGTTTTTCCCACACTACCGGTAATGCCTACAATTTTTACATCAAACAAACTACGATACCAAGCTGCTGCCAGCTGCAAAGCCTCTGTCGTATCCTCTACTTGAATGTAAACTTTTCCTGGAAGAAATTTACTACATTCCTTTGCTGTAAAAGTAGCCACTGCACCAGCCTCTAATGCCATATCGATAAAGTTATGTGCATCCACACGTTCTCCTACAATAGGAACAAACAATGCTCCCTTTGTAATCTCCTTTGAATTTGTGCTAACAGAGGTAATAAGCGTATCTCCTGCCCCAGAAAGAATCGTTCCATTTACTGCCTTTGCCAACGCTTCTGCATGAATTTCCTTCATGTTTTCCTCCTTACTGAATCTTTTCTTCTTCCTTTACTTGTGCTACTAATTCTCTCTCATCCATATGATGTTTCTTTCCCTTTATTTCCTGATAATCCTCATGTCCTTTTCCTGCAAGTACAATTACATCACCCTCTTGTGCATGCACCATACAATAACGGATAGCTTCTTTTCGGTCTGCGATCATTACATACTTTCCATCCGCTTTCTTTACACCCGTTAAAATATCATCCATAATTGCCTGTGGTTCTTCATCTCTTGGATTATCTGATGTAATAACCGTTAAATCTGCAAGTTTAGAGGAAACTTCTCCCATTTCATAACGGCGAAGTTTGGAACGATTTCCGCCACAGCCAAACAAACATACCAAACGTTTTGGATGGTATGCCTTTAAAGTTGTAAGCAAACTTTCCAAACTCATAGCATTATGTGCATAATCAATCATAAGAGTAAATCGCTTTGATACTGGAAGTAATTCCACTCTTCCCTTTACACGAATTCCTTCTAATGCAGATTGAATCGCATCTTCTTTTACTCCAAAATGACGACAAATCGAAATTGCTGCCAATGAATTATATACACTAAATTTACCAGGTACATCAATTTCTACTGGCATATTTAACAAACCACTCATATTATAGGAAACACCTAAAAATCCAGGTCTGTGAATCAGTTCTACATTTTCAGCACGCAAATCTGCTTTTTCAGAAAAGCCAAAACTTTCCACCTGACAGGTATGACCTTCTAATACTCGCTCTGTATGCTCATCATCCATATTGACAATACCTGTTTTACACTGTTTAAATAACATTCCTTTGCAATGTAAATACTCATCAAAATCCTTATGCTCGTTTGGACCAATGTGATCTGGCTCTAAATTTGTAAAAATACCATAATCAAACACAAAGCCACCAACTCTATGTAACTTTAATCCCTGAGACGATACTTCCATTACCACACATTCTATACCTGCATCTACCATTTCACGAAATGTTTTTTGCACAACATAAGATTCCGGTGTGGTATTGACCGCCGGAATGTGCTTGTCTCCAATAATCGTTTCAATCGTTCCGATCAGCCCTGTCCGAAAACCAGTTTTTTCCAAGATAGATTTTACCATGTAGGAGGTTGTCGTTTTTCCTTTTGTACCTGTAATACCAATTGTTTTTAACTGTTCTGCAGGATTTCCAAAATAAGAAGCTGACATACATGCCAATGCAAGACGGGTATCCTCTACCTTTATCACTGTAACGTTATCTGGAACGGTCACTTCTTTCTCTACTACTACCGCTGCAACTTCCTTTTGTATTACTTGATCTATAAAATCGTGTCCATCTACTACTGCTCCGCTAATACAAACAAATGCTGCATCTTTACAGGCTTTTCTGGAATCAAACACTAATTCACTTACTTCTCTATCAATAGTACCTTGCACTACTTCATACTTTATTTTGTCTAATAAATCTGCTACTATCATTTTTTCCCTCCTACTCTCATACGGATTTTACTATTTTGTCGCTATTCTACCGTAATTTCACCGTCAAATACTATTGTTGCAGGTCCTGTCATAAATACATGATTTGTCTTCTTGTCATACTCTATCTTTAAATCTCCACCAAGCAAATGTATTATGACTTCCTCTTCTGTTTTCCCGTTTAAAATGCAAGCTACTGCTGTAGCACATGCTCCAGTACCACAAGCAAGTGTCTCTCCAGAGCCTCTCTCCCACACTCTCATGTTTACTTCTTTTTTATTTAATATTTGAACAAATTCTGTATTCACGCGTTCTGGAAACATTGCATGTTTTTCAAAGATAGGTCCGATTTTTTCTAATGGTAATGACGCAGTATCATCTACCCAAACAACAGCATGTGGATTTCCCATAGATACGCAGGTCATTTCGTATTCCTGACCATTTATTTTTACTTTTTCACCAATCATTTTTTCTTTCTGCCACTCTACTGGAATCTCTTTTGTATTTAAAATCGGTTCACCCATATCTACTTTTACCGTTTTTACTTTTCCGTTTTCCACCTGAAGGTCTAAATATTTTATCCCTCCTTTTGTTTCAATGGAAATCCTAGTTTTATCCGTCAATCCATAATCATATACGTATTTTGCAATACAACGCACACCATTTCCGCACATCTTTCCTTCTGAGCCATCCGCATTAAACATACGCATACGAAAATCTGCCTGTTCCGATGGACAAATTAAAATTAATCCATCGGAACCAATCCCAAAATGGCGATCACTGACCTGCACTGCCAATTTGGAAGGATCGTCAACCTGTTCCTTAAAACAATTGACATATACATAATCGTTTCCGCAACCATGCATTTTTGTAAATTTCATAAACTTTCCCTCTTTCTTTTACATACGATCTGGAGCTTCCATACCTAATAAATCCACACAAGTTTCTAATACACCTTTTGTAAGACGTATCAATGAAATCCATGATTTCTGACGTTCTTTATCTTCTTCTGCAATAATTTTGTTTTCATGATAAAATCTTGCAAACGCATTGGATAATTCATAAATATACTGACACATTTTATGTGGTGCGTTTTCTTCAAACGCTGTTTCCATCATATCATTGAATTTTGAAAGTTCTAGCATCAATGCTGTCTCACTATCGCTTACTGGTGCAGCTAAATCTGTACTTTCTGGTAATTTTCCTATTTTTTCTTCATACTTTGCTAAAATAGATTTAATACGAACAATCGTATATAAAATATATGGACCTGTATTTCCTTCAAAAGATGCAAAACGCTCAATATCAAAAACATAATCTTTGGAGGCTTGATTGGATAAATCCCCATACTTTAATGCTGCTACTCCAACTTTTCTTGCAATTTCCTTTGCCTCTTCTTCGGATACCTCTCGGTCTGCTACTTTATCATATACGGCATCTGTAATGAGTTGTATTAATGTTTCCAATCTCATAACGCCACCTTCTCTTGTCTTGAATGGTTTTCCATCCTTTCCATTCATTGTACCAAATCCAAGGAACGTAAGTTTTGTATCTTCTCCAACTAACTTTGTCTTTTTCGCACAACGGAATACTTGCTCAAAATACAATTCCTGTCTTTTATCTACCACATACGTAATCGCATCCGGCTGGAACAATTTCATACGTTCTACAATTGTTGCTAGGTCCGTCGTATTGTAAAGCGTAGCACCATCCGATTTTAAAATCATACATGGAGGAATTTCTTTTTTATCGGTTTCTTCTTTTACGTCTACAACTAATGCACCATCGCTCAAATAAGCATAACCATTTTTCTTCATATCTTCCACCATGTCTGCAATATATGGCTGTGCATCACTTTCCTTTTTCCACAAATCAAACTCTACATTTAACTTTTCATAATTCTTTTTCAAATCATTTACGGATACATTTAAAATATGCTCCCATAATGCATGATATCCACGTTTTCCGCTCTGTAAAAGGAAGGTTGCATTTTGTGCTTCCTCACGATATTCTGGATGCTCTTTCGAATATGCATTGGCATATGGATAAATTTCTTCCAGTTCTGACATAGTAAATGGGGCTTCCTTTGGATATTCTCCTGTAAAAGTATCGTCAAAATAAACCCAATCCGGATTTCTCTTTTTACATTCTGTAATGATAAGTCCCATTTGAAGTCCCCAGTCTCCTAAATGTGCATCACCAATTACTTTATGTCCCATAAACTTGCCAAAACGTTTTATACTTTCACCGATGATGGCAGAGCGCAAATGTCCTACATGCAGTGGTTTTGCAATATTAGGTCCACCATAATCTATAATAATTGTCTTAGGATTCTTTGCTTCCTCTACACCATATTTTTTGTCTGCTGCCATTCCAGAGACATATTTTGCCAAGCAGTCACCACTTAATGTAATATTAATAAATCCCGGTGCGACTGCAACAATGGACTGAAAAGTATCACTTTCCTGCAAGAATTCTACAACTTCCTGTGCAATCATAATTGGTGCTTTTTTATATTGTTTTGCTGCTGCCAATGCACCATTACACTGATACTGGCATAAATCCGGACGATTTGAAACCGTAACATTACCATATTTTTCTTCATACCCTGCTTTTACAAAAGCCTGAGTCACTTCCTTTTTTATCTCATTGATTAGCTTCTCCATTACTCTTTGACCTATCCTTTCGCTAAATTATGGTTTATCTACACAATACGATTCACACCTCCTATAGAGGCAAGTAGATTCATAGTTATTACCACTATACCACATTTCATTTATAAAGTAAAACTACCTAGAAAAACATTCTTTTTTATAGCAGCTTGACCAATAACCTTTTACTGTGCCAAACAAAACGCCTTCCTTTTTCCAGGTAGTTTTTTTCTTTTTCTATTTGTAATTATGTAACAATTCGACCGGGCAGAAATATTACGAAATTATTGAAACCAAAATCCTTTAAAATTATTTTTTTCTACAAGCAAAACATTTGGTAAATCATGACTAAATTTTCGAATCATTCTACCTTTTTTATCATATTCTGCATACTCTTTTATGCTTCCATAATTATAAATATTTCGGTCTCCGTAAAATTGCATACTTCCCTTATCCGGTGTATAACTTACTTCTTTTTTTTCTTCTTTACTATATTGTGCATTCGCTTCATCGATCAAATATTTATCCACATATGAACACTTTGCATCTCTTTGTTTCGTTCCAATGCCTTTATAATCTGTCCAGTTTATTTTCGGTCTGGTAGCACTATACCCATAATTACTGTTCCATACATATAAGTAATACTGCCCATCGTCTAACTTGCTCGAGGTTTCTGTCTGTATACAAGTCGGACGAAACGGTGCATAAAAGACTTCCTCTGCCTTTCCCAAATCAACCACACTGTTTGCCTGTGCCTCTTCCTGTGCTACATCTGCCTCTTCCTGCCCTGCTTTTGCCAGAAGTTTCTTTTCGTATCCACTCTTTTTCCAGACTTTTGTTTCCCCAATAATAAAGGAAATTCTTGGAGAACGACTGTTGATATTTATAACCTTAAAAATAGAAGATAATTCACGAGAACTGATAAGCACCTCATCACTATTTACCTGTGTCACACTAGTTAAATCAATCCAATTTATTTCCTTTTGCTTCTTTTTCTTCTTTGCTTTTTTCAACATCTGAGGCAAAAGTTTTTCCATAGAAAATAATTCCTTTACCTCTCCATTTTGTAAATCCAACGAAAGCAACGTATCTCTGACTGATTTGCTCTTTTTACCAGTTTTGGTTGCTAAAATCCATAAATCTCCATAACCATTGTAAATAAAATCTTCATACTGATTATACTTTCCTAAGGAATAAACCTTCTCCACTTCTCCTAATGGTCCAACTGCTACTATATGTTTTTTATCAATGGCATAATACATTCTATTATCTTGCAGCAAAACCCTTTGTGATGCAATACTGTTCAACGGAATTTCTCCTCGAAGGACACCACTATTATCATAGAGCAAAATAGATTTTTTTCCGAAAAGAGTATATAATCCATTGCTCACTTGCTGTTCGCTTCGTCCAGAAGAAACTGTAATTTTTGTCTTTGCTCCAGATTGCGATGCAGGAACATCAATCGCATACACTTTTCGGTTACGCAGTTTATCGTCCTTGCCATACAAATCTAAAATCAACAAATTCTTTCTTCCTGGCACAAATCCCGTTACCTGATAGCTATGTTCCCTTGTCAAGTTATCTTTTTTACCATTATATAATGTTCTTGTAAAGTTTGGTATTTTCTCATCCTCTACCTGTACCGTATAACGAATATAGGTATCTTCAGTAGCCATAAAGTACAAATACAGCGATAGATGATTTGTTCCATATGGATCCCATTCCATCAAGGGATTATTAAAATCATATATGATCTTTTTTTTGCATTTTTCAATGTGTCGATTTTGTTTATCCGTATATTCTATCGAATAGATTGTTTTTGTATCTTTTGCTTTTGTATCCATTGCAGTATTTTCAATTTGTCTTTCATCAAACACTTCTTTTTGGGAATCCTTTGATAAAATATCCAATTCTTGTCGTTCTAAGCGTTTCTGTGCATCCTGTATTTTTTTATTCTGTCGATATCCAAAAAAACAAATCCCCCCTAACGCCAAAACCATAATAAGACTCGTGATCAATGCTGTTTTTAATTTTTTCTTCATTCCTATCCCTCTCTCCCTTTGTCTTATGAAATAGCATAGATGATTGCAAAACTTTATTTGTTTTATACTTTTATGTGCATAATCTACAAGAACTAAGCCAAAAATTTTGTAACTACTTATACTTAAAACTAAGCCGAAGTAAACTCAGCAATGTAGGATCTGCATGTTCCTCATATAATGTACTTTTTATATATGACGGACAATCCGTAATAATATTGTCTACCCCTAATTGACTCATATATAACGCATTTTTCTTTGAATTTACTGTCCATACATATATTTCTTTACCATATTTATGTGCCAATAAAACAATTCTCTCCGTAACCATCGACGCACGCATACTTAAAAAATCAATATCCTTGTCTAAATAATATCGACCATATGCGGAAGATAATATATACCCTGTTTGAATTTCTTTATGATATTCCTTCACTTCAGATAAAGCCTTCTTATATACAGATGTTACAACACACTGTCTGGTAAAATCATATTTTTTAATCAAATCAACCACTTTTTTTACTATTTCCGGCTTCTTTTCATATTCTTTGATTTCTATATTTAATTTACAATGCCCCTTACATAACTGTATTACTTCTTCTAAAGTAGGAATAGGTGTTCCAGCATATTCTGGAGCATACCACCCTCCTGCGTCTAATGCGCTTATGGCATCATAATCCAAGTCATAAACATGATTACTGATCCCCGTTGTTCTTGTCATTAAAGAATCGTGCATTAATACGACTTCTCCATCCTTTGTCAACTGCACATCAATTTCAATACAATCCGGCTTCTGCGAAATAGCATGTTCGATTGCTGGAAGTGTATTTTCCGGTGCCTGAAAAGAAGCGCCTCGATGAGCAGTAATTTCCACTTTTCCAAGTTTTCCCCAATTATTCAATTTTCCATTGATAATAGTATCATAAATTGCAAAACTATCTACTATAAGGATAAAAAGAATAGCTCCTATAAAATACTTTTTTTGAAATGCTACTTTAAAAACAGTTTTCCTATTTTCTTTTTTTTCTTTTCTTTCCTGATTCACACTATAAAAGTTGTTGTTACATACGTAATATACATTTCCCACTATTTGCAAAGTAATAGAACGTAGGGAAAAGAAAAAGAATAAAGGAAACGATATTTTTTCTTGTACTGCACAAAATACTGCAATATGCATCGTTTCAGAAGTAAACAGTAACACAAGAAAAATCATAATACCTATAATCACACAATAATAAACGCCACAAAGAGCAGTTGCATATATACTCCAACCAAAGAAGTTACCTAATGTAGCTATGGGCTTTTTCCAAATTTCTTTTCTGCTTTTTGTTTTTGCCTGTTTTAATGTACTATTTTCTGTAAAAAAGTATGCTAATGTATATGCATTTCGCACAAGCCAAAAGATGCAAAATATAGCTATACAAAACAAGCTGATTTTTATAGATTTCAAAAAAATTAGCCTTTTCAAAACATAATGGATTGTCGGAATATTCATTGCAAAAAAAAGAAGCACTGGACCTGCATAAAACAATCCGGTTTCCACAATCAATGGCACACATGCATATTGTCTTTCCAAAAAAATTCTTTTTATACACTTGCAAGTGCGAACGAAAGCCCCTGCTAAAGAAACTTTTCCTTTTTCTAGAAAAATCGTACCAATATATTGAAAACTAAATACAATCCCCAAAAAAACAACAATCACTAACACAAATAGAAAAACAAGAATTGTACTTACTACCGGTAATTTTGTAAAAAAACATAGCATATTTTCAGAAGTAATATAACTATATCCATACCTATGTAATAATTTCTCCATCGCAGAATCACATATCGGTCGTAACAGTATATAAACAGTAAGTAAATATACTATCTGAAAAATATATAACCATTTCAATTTTTCTACCTGTAACGTCCACATATCTTTGATTTCTCTCAAAATCTTACTTCCTATTTGCATTTCATATTACCCTTTTCTCTTTCTTGTACCATATGGAACAAAGTGTTTTTCTTAATGGAAAGAACGCTTCACATCATTATATAATCATTCAATCAGGAACATTTATGATGTATCAAAATATATAAATTGACTAAAAATCTCCTCTTGGAATGGATCATTATATAATTATAGCTGCCACATTTTATAAATGCAGCAGCTAAATAATTTCTATTTTACAACTTTAATTTTCTTTACGTTTCTTGTTACAACCGTTCCTGTTGCATCCTTAACCGTAAATCGAATCCGATAGGTTCCTATCTTTGTTGCTTTCCATGTCCATGATGTTTTTGTAGTATAATTTGATTTCTTTACAATCTTTCCTTTTGCATTAATAATTGCAAAATTGTAACGATATGCCTTTTTTCCACCTATGGCTTTTGCTGTTACTGTTATCTTTTTATTCTTTTTCACCTTAGTTTTTGCAACTTTTATAGATGAAAATGCCAATTTTTTCGATACAACAACATACTTCTTGGATACAGTACGTACAATACCATCCTCATCTTTTACAGAAACCACAAAACGATATGTTCCAGCCTTCTTTGGTGTATATTTTAAAGTACGGCTTCCACAATATGCTTTACTAGCTACTTTTTTCGTTCCAAGATAAATATCATACTTATACTTATAATTTCCAATTCCTCCATTTGCCATTACTGAAAATGTAACTGTTTTATTTACAACTTGGCATAAGCTTGGACTAAATTTAACCTTAGATATACTTAAATCACTATCATCCATTGGTGTACTTGTTGGCGCAACCGTTGGTGTAGCACTGGCAACTGCTGTTGGTGTTGGTGTGGTACCTCCCACATCTGGTGTTTCCGTAGCAACCGGACTAGTCGGATCTGCACTAGGTTCTGTTGTATTTGTCACATCTCCTGTCGGTGTCGCACTTATAACTGGAGTCGTTGTTTCCGTTGGCAATACAGAAGCCGTTGGTACAATCGTATCATCTGGTGTACTTGTTGGTGTAACCACTGGTGTTGTAGGTACTTCCGTAGTAGGGGTAGCTGTTGGTTTATCAGGAGTAGACTGATTTCTTACCATTGCAAGTATAGCTGCACGAAGTGCTCTTGTTGCCTGATTGATTTCCACCTGTGTTGCACTTTCTTCTTTGTTTACTGTAGAAGCTTTATCTAATGCTTCTTTTAATCCTGCATAACTTTCCGCAGTATATTCTTCTTCATTGTAAGTTTCTGTATTCTTAATTTCTGTCTCTAAACTCTTTTTCGTAATCTCTGGCTTTGTAGCAGATGCAGATTCATTTACTACTTTTGCTCCATAAAGAGTATTTCCACTATTATCTGTACCTGAGCTTGTACTATCTAATGTTATAGTTACCTTACCACTTACATTTTCGATATCTTTCGTCTGTGATTTTGCACCATCGGAAATAATCAAATTAAACTTAGAATCGGCAGCAACATTGTCTAATTCAATTACATAGTTACCGTCTGAATCTTTTTCTGTTAATTTTGTTCCAGGCCATCCACCTAATAATTTTTCAGCAGAAGTACCTGTACCAGTCCATGCATAGGCATACACACTGCTAAATTTAGATGCAGAGACATGAATGCTGCTCTTCCCAGAACCAATTGCTAAAGCATTCACACTATCCTCTAAGTTGCTCTTTGCCACATCATATGCCTGTTTTGTAGCAACATTTTTTAATAAAGTTTCTGCTTCTTTTAACACTGCCTTTGCATCTGCAATTACAGTTTCATCATTACTATCATTCGCATTTGTAATAGAAGTATCCGCTTCTTTCACGTAAGACTCTAATGCTTCTCTTGCTTCTTTTTCACCCTTTGCTGCGTCATATGCACTTTGTAATCCCGTTACTGCTTTTGTAATTTCATCCGCAGATGCCTCATCTTTGTCAGCTACTTCTTTTGCCTGTTTTAATGCATCCTGCAATGTATTCCATACAGTTTCTGTTAATGTATCTTTTGTAAAACCGGCTGCTTCTACCTCTGCAATTAACTGATCTAATGCTTCACTGGCAGAAGTTACTTTGATTGTAACTGTCTTTGTTGTTTTGTCTTTTCCATCGCTAGCAGTAAAGGTTACTGTATATTCACCTTTCTTTGCACTTTCCCATGTAAAGGTTCCATTTTCAAAGGTTGCACCTTCTGGTAAACCAGAGGCTGTCAATGTAACAGTATCTCCGTCCTTGTCAGATGCCTTTACTTCAAATTCAACTTTCTGGCCAGGTGTTGTTTCAATAGATGTCTGTGCAATTGAAATTGTAGGGGCTGTATTTCTGTTTCCTACATCTGGATTTGCATCAAATGTATCCTTTGGTACTGCCACAACAACTGATTTTCCTGCTGCTTTTACCGAACCATCACATTCTGAAATCTTAGTAAGACCTGCAGTATTTCCATCTGCGATTACCACCCAGTTTGAACTATATCGAGATAAATCAACAGTTGCTTCTGTGGTTTGATTGTTGATAATAACGGCAACACGATCCCATTCTCCCTTTACACTATTTGTCTCTGTAAAAGCAGATACTCCGTAAACATCCTGTGCAATCCACTCAAGATTGTTATTATTTGGATGCCAGTTATCTCCACTTCTTGTAGTAATCTGTGTAAATCCAGAGAATGCTTGACGAATACTTAACATACCTTCGTAATACTTCCAAATATTTTCATGTGTATTCAAACGATTCCAATCAATCTTGTTTACTGAATCTGCACTCTTATAACTGTTATCGTCTCCATGCTTTGTACGGGCAAACTCTTCACCAGCCTGCATAAAGGCTCCTCCTTTTGATACAAGCACAGTAGCTCCTGCCATCTTATTCATACGAAGCAGTTTGTCATCTGTGGAATCGTATTGTTTGCCAAATTTCTCTGTTAATTTATCCCATAAAGTCAAGTTATCATGAGCCGATGTGTAGCTAAGAGAACAATTGGAAGATTTTGACCAAAATGGTCTCCACATTCCCCATGTTCCTCTGGTTTTTCCTACAGAACCCATAATTCCACCAAACACATTGTTTGGCCATTTTTCTCCTGGCTCTAAGTAGTCACCTGTTGTATAGTTTGTCTGAACCAGACCAATTGTTCCATCAAATTTGTGCTCACCTTTAATAGCATCACGGATTTGGTCATTAAAGTATCCAATTCCATCATCTAATTGCGACTCATTTGCTTTATGTGCACTGTTAGAATCATAGTTTCCATCACCAGTCCAGCCTTCTCCATAAAGAACAATCGTATCTTCACCAAATTTTTCATCTAATGTTTTACGAATCTGGTTCATCGTAGTTACATCATGAATTCCCATTAAGTCAAAGCGGAAACCATCTAAGTTATACTCATCTGCCCAATAAGAAATAGAATCAATCATAAATTTACGATACATTGCACTATCACTTCTTGTAGCATTACCACATCCTGATTGATTGTTATAAGTCAAATCAGAATTTAATTTATAGTAATAATCTGGCATAATCTTATTGAAGTTTGAATCTGCCGTATCATATGTATGGTTGTAAACCACATCCATAATTACCTTAATTCCAGCATCATGTAATGCCTGAATCATTTCTTTCATCTCAGTAATACGAACATTTCCATCATATGGATTACTAGAATAAGAACCTTCTGGTACGTTGTAATTTAGAGGGTCATATCCCCAGTTATAATTACTTCCTAAATCACTTGTTACCTTTGTCTCATCTACAGATGCATAATCATACATTGGCATAATCTGTACATGTGTCACACCCAATTGTTTCAGATAATCTACACAACTTGCTACTTTACCTTTACCATTAACTGTTGTATGTTCTGTAAATGCCTTATATTTACCACGATTTTCTTTTGATACACCAGAACTTACATCAATTGAGAAATCGCGAACATGTACTTCCCATACATCAATATCACTCAACAATGTCTTTTCTCTCTTGTAATTCTTATCCCAATTTGCAGGATCTGTACTGTCCAGATCAACAACCATGGCACGCTGTCCATTTACACCTGCTGCTTTTGCATAAATGTCAACCGCCTCTTTTGTCTCTCCATTGGCAGTTACCTTATAGGTATAGTATGTATTTACAATATCTCCATCAATGGTAATACTCCAGACACCCTTATCGCCTTTTGTCATATCTTTTTCTTCGATAACGGAACCGCCATTTCCTTTTTCATAGCGACATAGCACAACTTTAGTAGCTAATGGGCTCCATACCTTAAATGTAGTCTTTTCCTTGGTATAGGTACAGCCAAGATCATCACCACTATACGCATTTTGCGCATCATAGTTACTGTCAAAACTTCGTTTGGCCTTGACCGTTCCTTCTCCTTTTTCTGCCTTTACTGTTACTGACGGCATTACATAAATTGTAGAAGTTGTTAGCACCGCTGCCATAGCTACACTAAACAAACGTTTCTTTAATGAATATCTTGCCATAGTATTCTCCTTTCTTTTCAAACCTGCCCTTTTCCATGCTTTCACATAGCTTTTTCACTGTTATTATTTTACCTAATTTCCCAACTATTGTAAAGACGTTTTGTAATTATTTTGTAAAAACTCAATAATATTTCTCTGCATTTTGTTCACATTTAACAAATAAAGCGACCGCTATTCACATTTTGCAAATAACAGTCGCTTTTCTGTTTCTTATTATCTTACTACTATTTTTATCGTCTTTGTTACGGTTGCTCCAAATTTATCTTTTACTGTAACTTTTACATTATAAGTTCCCTTTTGTGTTGCTTTCCAAATCCATTTTCCCGAACTGATTGTATTCGATTTCTTTACAATCTTTCCAGATGTTTTCACTACCTTAAAGTTATATTTATAAGCAGTTTTACCACCTGTTGCCTTTGCGGTAAATGTAATGTTTTTACCTTTCTTAACTACCTTCTTATCTGCCTTCACGCTTTTTACTGCCAATTTATCAAATACAGAAACCGTTTTCTCTGCACTGACCATATTTCCAGCATTGTCTCGTACTCTTACCACAATTGTATAAGTACCAGCTTTCGTAGCCTTCCATTCAAAATTATCTTTTTCGCTCCATGCAGATGATTTCACAAGTACATCACCCTTATAAACATAAAAACGATACTCACAATCGTCCGTAGTAGATGCTGCCATCTTCACTGACATTTTCACTGTACCACTTCCATTTTTTACGGTAATAGGTGTTACTGTGAATTTTGAAATTTTTATTGCTGAAGGAGTGACAGGTGCCTGTGTGTTATCTGGTTCTTTCGTTGGTTCAGGAGAAACTACAGGCTCGTCTTTCTCCTCTTCTGTAATTGGTATAATTTTATCTTCACCTGTAAATTTCACACTGTCAAATGTTTTCTTAGGGACTGCTACAACTACAGATTTTCCAGGAACTGTTATGGCACTTCCTGAGCTTGTTGCAATACCTGTTACAGATGCCTGTTTACCGTCTGATACCAATACCCATTCTTGTGACCCGTCTGTAGCTGTAAGCTGTGCGGTCTTCGCTGTAGTTGTATTATTCATAAGTACAGCAACCTGATTCCATTCATTTGCTACATCATTTGATAAATAGTAACCAATTGAATTAACGGTAGATTGAATCTGATTATTTTCATTCTTTCCTTCTACTACTTCTGTGAACTCTGGAATGTTTGTAATATTATTTCCATTTACCTTGTTAAAGAAACCAGAAGCTGTATTTTCCTCAACCACATCGCCTGTTTCTGTTAAAATATTTCTAAATCCGTTAAATGCTTTTCTAATTGCAATCATTCCCTGATAATAATCTGTCAAATTACCATAAGAAGAAATACGATTCCAGTCTAATTTATTATCATTATCTCCTGCATTATAACTATTCTCATTACCGTTCTTTGTTCTCGCAAACTCTTCACCAGCATGAAGGAAGGTTCCTCCATGTGAAGTCAATAAATAACCTGCGGTCATGCGACTCATATTTACTAATCTGCGGTCTGTTGTATTGAAGTCATCCACTCCCATACTTTGTACAAATTTATCCCATACCGTCATGTTATCGTGACAAGAATCATAGGATAAAACACGATTAGAAGTATCAGACCAATACGCTCTCCACATCCACCAATTACTATTGTTCTTACCTACAGAACCCATAATTCCACCAAATACACTGGTAGGGAATTTTTCATGATCTGTATATGTTCCATCTAATCCATAGTTTTGCTGTGCAAAACCAATCTGGCTTACCTTTTCGTTACCTGTTTCTCCTTTAATAGCATCACGAATCTGGTCATTGAAATATCCAATTCCATCATCTAGACTTCTACAATATTCTTTATATGCACTGTCCTTACTGTAACCGCCACCAGTCCAGCCTTCACCATATAAAACAATTGTATCATTTCCAAAATTTTCATCCATATCCTTTCGGATGTTATTCATCGTCTTTGCATCATGAATACCCATAAGGTCAAAACGGAAACCATCAATATTATATTCATTTACCCAATATTTTAATGAGTCACGCATATATTTATCATACATAGCTGCTCCAGAACGTGTGGCATTTCCACAACCAGATTCATCATTATATACTACATTTCCTGCAGAATCGGTAGTCAATTTGTAATAATAATCTGGCATCAATTTACTAAAGCAAGATGTCTCTGTTTCATAAGTATGATTATATACTACATCCATGATAACCTTAATTCCAGCATCATGTAATGCCTGGATCATCTGCTTCATTTCTGTAATACGAGTGTTACCATCATATGGGTTGCTAGAGTAAGAACCCTCTGGTACATTATAGTTGACTGGATTATATCCCCAGTTATAATTACTATCGCTTAATTCGTTTGTTGTCTTTGTCTCATCTATTCCGCCATAATCAAACATTGGAAGCAACTGTACATGTGTAACTCCCATCTTCTTTAAGTAATCAACACAACTAGAAACTTTTCCTTCTCCATTTACGGTTGTACTCTCCGTAAATGCTTTATATTTACCTCTATTTTCTGCTGATACACCAGAACTTACATCAATAGAAAAATCACGAATATGTACTTCCCAGACAACAATATCGGATAAATTAGTAGCGCTTCTCTTATAATTGGTATCCCAACCACTTGGATCTGTGCTGTCTAAGTCAACAACCATACCTCTCTCCCCATTTACTCCAGTCGCCTTTGCATATGGGTCTACTGTTTCGCCATAAGACATGCCATCGATCATCGCACGATAGGTATAATAGGTATTTTTCAAATCACCTTCATAGGTATATTCCCAAACACCTTTGTCTGCTTTCTTCATAGAAAAGCTTCCCAAATCTTTTTCACCCTCTTCTTTATCACTTCCAGTTGCATAAAGATTTAATGTCATTTTATCTGCCTCTGGTGACCATACTTTAAAAATTGTTTTTTCCTTTGTATAGGTACATCCAAGATCATTTCCTGTATACGCATTCTTTGTATCATATGCCTCATCATAATAATCAGTACTATCCACATACATGGCATTCTGCCCTGCTGCCAAAACTTTATTTACTGTTGTTTTATTCCAATTTTGAATCGGAAAATTTCCTACCGTAGTTGCAACCATGGCTGATGTCATTACAACACCTAATGCACGCTTCGCTACACTATTTTTCATTTTCTCCGTTCCCCTTTCTTTTTATGAAGTCATTATACTTTCTTTGGTAAAGAACACTTCTTCTACGCAATTCCTGAATATTTTTTCTTTTTTTTGCGTAATCGCACATTTCTCATTGTATCGCATTTTCATCCTTATTTCAACGAATTTGTACTGTTTACTTCTACAAATCTTTTCTACTTTTTTTATGCAATAATGATGAAAAAATCCCTGCAACTCGGATTTTCCGTTTTGCAGGGATTTATTTCTCTTAGCTTAGTTTATTTTATTCTAAACTTAATTGTTTTAGAAAGTGTTGTATACTTATCTTTTACCTGTACCTTAATCTGATAGGTTCCTTTTTTCTTTGGCTTCCATGTAAATGACTTTCCACTCTTATAAGAAGTCTTCACTACTGCCTTCTTTGCTAAAAGGATTGTATATTTGTATTTTACTGCACCTGATGCATTTTTTGTCTTAACCGCAAATTTAATCTTCGCATTTTTCTTTTGTGGAGATTTTTTGCTTACTTTTAAAGTTGCAGTTAATCCATTTACTTTTACAACAGCAATCTTCTTAACCTTAGAATCATTGTCTGCATCCTGTACTTTTGCATATAATGTATATGTTCCGCCAACCGTTGGAACCCAATTACATTTATTTATTGCGTTTAGTTTTTTAATGGTTACATTTTTACTACTTCCAGCTTTTTTGTAATAGAACACATAGCTGTAAGGCGATGTTCCACCTGCTGCATTTGCAGTGATAGTAACCTTCGTTCCAGCTTTTACAGCAGTCTTATTCACACTTCCCTTTAAAGATAAATCCTGATTTGTAACATAAGGTGTTTGTGTTGGTTCCACTGTTACTTTTGGAGTGTTAGTTGGTTTTACTGTGTTGGTTGGTGTTGGTGTTGCTGTCTGCACTGGTGTTTTCGTAGGTGCAACAGTTGTTCCTGGTGTTGTTGACTCTGGTGCTTTTGTCTCGTCAGGAGTCTTTGTTGGTTCCGCCGTCTTTTCAATATCTGTTACATCTGGTGTTGGGGTTGCCGTCTCCTCTGGTTTTGTATCATCAGAACCATTTTTATCCGCAGTATAAGTAACCATCTCATGTACAGTTGTGTTATCTTCATCATGTGCCTGTGCAAAAATATTTACTTCGTAAGTTTTACCATCTTCTGGAGTAAATTCAAACTTGCTGTTTTTTTCTGCACTTGCATAATAACTGTCACCTACTTTTTTTCCATCGCAAGTAACATAAAACTTAATATAAACTTTTCCATCTCCGATTTTAGATGTAGCACCTACCGTAATTGTCTGTTTTTCTCCAGCCTTTAATACTGTTTTATCAGCAGGTGTAATTTTATCAATTACAATATCCTTTGCTACTGGTGTTTCTGTTGGCTTTGGTGTATCGGTTGGTGTTGGATCTCCACTTTGCGTTGGTTCCGGAGTTTTGCTTCCACCATTTGGATTGGTTTCTGAAAATTTTCCATCTGCATACCAATATTCTCCAGCCTTCTTATCTGTGACATCATCTGTCAATTTATTTCCACTTGCATCACAAATAATAAAACCAGTACAATCTGCATCAATTTCCTTATAACACCAACCGTCTCCCATAGTTGCATCTGCATCCATAGCCGCTCCCGGCCATGCACCAAATAATGGTCCGGTACCACTCCATGCATAAATCTTTAATCCAGTACCCTTTGCATGAAGTACAATTTTTCCTTCCACATTGTTCTGTGCTACCTCTTGCACATACTCAACAGACTGTGCCTTTAATGCTGGCATACCTGAACATACACTTGTGGTAGCAAGCATAATAGCCAATGCACTACCCAATATTTTTTTACTGTTTTTTCTCATCTTTCTTTTCTTCCTTATAATAATTTATTTTCAATGCTTTTTATCGCATATCCTTTCCAACCTGCTCCATTACTCCATATTATCTTACCTGAAAACGTAGCGTCTTACTTGTACTTGTTTTGCTATCCTTGACAGATATGGTAGCCTTGTATGTACCTTTCTTTTTCAGCTTATAACTAGCAGTCATCTTTGTAGAATACCCTTTTACCAATACTTTTTTCCCTCCCGGAATCGTAAGAAGCACCTTTGAACTTACCTTACCCGTTGCCGGAGTAGCTTTAATGGAAAATTTTACTGTATCTTTTTTCTTAAAACTAGTCTTATTTAATTTTACATAGTTTAATAAAACTTTCGAACGCTCTGCCTGACACTCTACTGTATCCGTCACAACATCATAGCCATCCGTAACACGCACCATAAAGTTGTATGTTCCCACTTCAGATAAAGTATACTCTATAGTATCTTTTACAGTTTCTTCTGCAATTGTTTCAACCTTTCCGCTTGGCAACAAGACACGATACGAATAACTATATTCACCCGCACCACCTTGACATTGTGCTGTCAACGTAATCCTAGTACCTTGTACCTTTTTTTCTGATCCTTCAATACTGATATTTTTAAGCATTAAATCATTTGTTGCCGCTGCCACTGTATTAGTGGCTAACATTCCTACTGGCAATGTAGTATTCCAAACTGCTACCCCTAACATTGTCCACGCAATTGCTCTGCATAACTTTCCCTTATACAATTTTCTACCTCCTTTACCTTCCACTCTAAAGTCTATTTTATAATATTTTTGTAACAAAATCAATATTTTTTTAATAACTCTCTGTCGATTTTTACAATTCCCACAACTTATCCAGAACACTTTTAGCCGTATTGCACAATACTATTGTCCGTGCAACAATCTGCAACATGCTCTTGGTATTTACTCTGCCTTTTTTGCTATAGCTATGGCTACCGAACCTGGTCCGATATGACAGGATACGCTAAGTGATAACGGATTGATTCGTACCTGCATTTGTGGATACCGTTTCTCGATTTCTTTTTTTAATTCTTCTGCTCCTTGTTCATTATTGGTATGCGCAACGTCAATATATAGCGTATCTAATCTATTTTCAAAACGTCCTGTCACATCTTTTTCCATTGCATCCAACATAATGTTCATTCCCTGCTTAACTGTTCTGGCTTTGGCAAAAGTGTCTAACTTTTCCCCCTGTATCTGCAAAATTGGTTTAATTCGAAGAAGTGTTCCAAGTGCTGCCACCGCAGGTGTGAATCTTCCACCTTTGCGTAAATATTTTAAAGTATCCACCATAATATAAATACTAGCCTGCAATTTACTCTCCATAATTTTTTCGCAAATCTCACTGCTACTTCTTCCTTTTTCTGCCATAGCATATGCGTCTTCCGCAGCACGTCTTTGTGTAACTGAAATACGTTGATTGTCTATTACTTTGACACGACCATCATACTCTTCTGCCAGCATCATAGCAGTAGAACAACTTCCACTTAATCCGCTTGACATCGGAATATAAATGATTTCATCATATGTTTCCAAAACTTGATCCCATTGTTTTGTTAAATTTTCTATAGAAGGTTGTGACGTAGAAACCGTTGCATTTTGTGCAAGCTTCTCATAAAACTCATTCTGTTTCAAAGTAATATCTTCATAATATTCTTCCCCATCAATTAAAAAAGGCATAGGAACCACAAAAATCCCCTGTTCTTTTCCTTCTTCCTGTGTTATGCCACTATTACTATCTGTCATAATTGCAATTTTACCCATAACAATTCTCCTACTTTTTATTTTTATATCCCTTTTTTGTTACTATTTAATATAGTTTTTAAAACTATTATCTATAAAACAACAAAAGAAGTTCGCAACTTTCCTCTGTTGCAAACTTCTTTTTCATTTTATATGATAGTCCAAGATCTGTCAAGCAATCTTATCCTGCTCAAAACCTTTCTATTTTTGCTGTTTCTGATTCTTTTGCGTGTTTTCCTGTTCAGATTTTGAAGCATTCTTTCCTTTGCTTCCCAGTGTAACGGTACATTTTTGTTTTTCATATTCACCATTTTTTATTTTCTTTACTGTAATACTAACTTCTGTTCCTGCTTTTGTATAGGTAAGCACTTCCTGTAACTCTTCTAATGTTTTTACCTCACGTCCATTGATTTCTGTAATAATATCACCTGTAACAATATTGCCTTTTTCTGCTGGAGAACCTGCAGTTACTTCACTAACATAAATTCCCTCTGGCATATTATAGGTATTGCTTAACTGTTCGGTTATATCCAAACCTTTTATTCCAAGATATCCCTGTTCTGAAATACTTAATTGCTCTCTATTCATCAACTCATTAATAATTGGAACTGCATCAGAAATCGGAATTGCATATCCCATTCCCTCAACATCATCCGATGCATATTTTACAGAATTAATACCAATTACCTCACCAGAAGCATTGATCAACGCACCACCACTATTTCCCGGATTAATTGCCGCATCTGTTTGCAATAATGTCATTGTACTATCTTCCATCGAAACTTTTCTATCTTTGGCACTGATATACCCAACCGTAACAGACTGTCCATAACCTAAAGCATTTCCAATCGCAATTGACATATCACCAACTTTAGTCTCACTAGAATCCCCTAATGTAGCAATTTTTATCTTCTTTTTTGTCTTATCTTTCAAATCTGTCTTCTTAACTGCAAGAACTGCTAAATCTGCATTGGAATCTGCTCCTTTTATTGTGGCTTCGGCTGTACTTTCATCAGAAAAAGTAACCTTTACTGTAGCATTATCTCCCTCTACCACATGATTATTCGTAACAATCAATAATTCATTTTCGTTTTCTCCTATGATGATACCAGAACCACTTCCCGACGAATCTTGTTTATAACTTTGTCCAAAATACTCAACTGTAGAAGAAACGGTAGTATCAATTGCCACAATAGAAGGCATAACATTTGATACAACAGAAGAAACGTCCTTTCCTGAAACACTACTTGTGGTCAAAGCACTCTGTTCAGCCTGCTTTTTTTCAATCTTTGCCTGCTTCTTTTCATCTTTTAATTGTTGTATATACTGTTCACCTTCAAAAACAGTTCCAGTTAACATACCAACAACCAATGCAGCTACAATCCATTTTGCCATTCTTTTTCCTTTTTTCTTTTTGGTAATCTCCTGCTCCTGTTCTTCTTGTTTAAAATCTTCCTTTTTTTGCATTTCATCCATCATAATTATTCCTCTTTTCTCTATACATATACTCATCACTTACAAATTATAGTTTGAAGCGGAAACATTTATTTGCTTGACCCTGTCAACTGCTTCCCTCAACTTTTATATATAGTGTACAGAAAAAGTGTGTGTAAATTGTGAAAGAGGTATGATGCAATTGTGTAACTTGTAACCTAACATTTTTTTAAAAACATCCCAATAAATAAAATGTCTCCGCCTCTTGCTTTACACCTCGTAAAGCATTTTGAATCGCAGCATCCTCTAAATTTCCTTCAAATTCCAAAAAGAATAAATACTCCCACTTTCTATCCTTGATTGGTCTAGATTCCAACTGTGTTAAATTGATATGATTGTACATAAAGTTAGATAGCATCTTATAAAGAGAACCTGCCTCATGCTTAATCGAAAAACAAATGCTCACTTTTTTCCCTTTTTTTTGATATATTTTTTCTTGGGTAATTACAATAAAACGAGTCGTATTATTACTTTCCCCATTTATATTCTCTCTTAATACTTCTAATCCATAATAGGAAGCTGCACGAGTGCTTCCAATCGCAGCAAGTGTAGCATTTTTTTCCTTCGCTACTTTTTTTACGCTTCCAGATGTACTATCATATGCTTCTGCTTTCATATTTGGATACTGTGCTAAAAAATCTCTGCATTGAAGTAATCCCTGTGGATGAGAATATACTTTTTGGATCTCCTCCAGAACAGTGCCTGGCATTCCAATTAATGCCTGATCAACTTTTACTTCTAACTCTCCAATAATGCATGTATTACTTTTTCCAAGTAAATCGTATATATCGCTAATACTTCCAGTAGAAGAATTTTCAATCGGTAACACAGCATATTCTGTCTCTCCTCGATTTAAAGCTTCCATAACACCTGCGAATGTATTTTTATAACTTGCCACAGCATCCTCACCAAAAAATCGAGCCATCGCTTCTTCTGTATAACTTCCCGGTTCGCCAAAACATGCAACTTTCTTTTTTCCCAAAGGAAGTGCTTCAATTCCTTTTAACCCCTCGCATTCAATTGCATCTTCTTTTACAAGTGTATACTGTTTTCTTCTACTAATGGACATAATTTGAGAAAACAACTCACGAATTGCTTCCTGATTGAAAGTATCTGTTGTTTTTCCTGCTAAAGTATCCAGTTTAGCATCTTCTCTTTCTTTATCATATACTTTTTTTCCATGTTCTATTTTAAATTCTGCAACCTGATAGGTTCGTTCCATTCTTTCCTCAAATAATTTTGTGATTTGATTATCAATCTTATCTATTTCTTCTCGTATTACTTCTAAATCCATTTTCTATACTGTGAAACGATAAACGTTTCTTCTCCTTTCTTACCGAATGCTTTTTACTCTCAAAATGTATCATACCATACTTTACCTATTTCTCTCAAGTCAAATTAAAGTTTGAGGAATGTGCCTATGTTATTTATTTTTTCCATCCCCCCTGTAAGTACTAATCACCTCGTAAAGAGCCTTTGAAAAATGTTACTCAATCCTTGCATTCCCTTACATTGCCCTATATAATAGAATTAAGAAAAATTACAGTTTCCTTCTTGAACTTTGGAAACCCAACACACAATAGCATTGAGGATGAGGGGGGCTATTATGTTAAAGAAAAAAATACTACCATTTCTATTTATTTTCATTCTTATCATACTGGTTTGTTTTAGTTATGCTTCCAGACGAACCGTATATAATGATGTAAACGCACTTGGCAATTCCAGTGGAAATTTATTAAACGGCGGACTATTCTGCGAATATGATAAGCATATTTATTTTAGCAATCCATCAGACGAGGGAAGACTCTATGTCATGGATAGCGACTTATCTAATCAAAAAAAGATTTCTTCCGATACTGTTTCCTTTCTTAATGTAGCAGGAAAATATATTATTTATGGAAGACACAATCAAAATCAAATAAAAACGACAGAAAATGTTTTTGATGTAAGCGAAACTGGTCTTTATCGTACTACAAAAAACGGGAAAGATTTAAAAACATTGTTTGATTCTGTAGTTAATAACGTCATTTTATACGGAAATACGGTTTATTATCAACACAATTCCGACCACGGATTTGGTATTGGAAAAATTAACATTGATAAATCAAAAGAAGGCGAGTTAACCGCGGAACCCATCTATCCATATGCAATCCAAAAGGGCTTGCTCTATTATACTGGTGTTTCCGGCGATCATAACATCTATGTTATGGATTTAAAAACTGGAGAAAGCACTTTACTAAAAAAGGGAAACTTCGCCTATATTACTCTAGCCAGTGATTATTTATATTTTTTAGATTTAGCAAATAATCACGCATTAACAAGGATGAAAACAGACGGTTCTGATACATTTGTATTAGTAACGGAACCTACAAGCACTTATAATATTACGCCTGACGGGTTATATTTATATTATCAGGTGGACCTTGGAAAAAATGGAGATGGAGATGCTATTTATCGTAGAAACTTAAACACGCAAGAAACAACTTTATTAAAAAAAGGTAGCTTTTCCAATATCCACACTACAAGCAAATATACTTTTTTCAAAAACGGAAAAAAAGATGCTTATTATGTAATTGAAAATACAGATACAAGTAATGTTACTGATTTTATACCAAAGTCCAAATAGAAAAATATGGCTAAAAAAAGTGGAGCAAGTTCTCAATTATGAGGAACTGCTCCACTTTTTCTTTGTTCTAGATAATCATAAACCAAATGCAAAGAATATAAGGAACCAAAGATTAAAACAGCATCATAATTCTGTTCTTCCTGTTGCGCTAACATTAGAGCATCATATACTGTATTTCGGCTCTCCACACAACTACAATATTGCAATGCAACATTTTTCAATTTTTCGGCAGACAGTGCCCTTGGGTTATCTGGCGTAACGGTAATAATTTTTTTTGCACAGGGCGCTAACAACTCCATAATTTTCTCATATTCTTTATCTGCTAATATTCCTGTAATAAATAAGATTTTTTTATCTTTTAAATATAGAGAAATAGATTTCTTTAAACTTTTTGCTGCATCTACATTGTGTGCACCATCAACAATGTAATAAGGATTCTGCCAAACTACCTGGAATCTGCCTTCCCATTTTGTATCTTTTAATCCTTTATAAATATGCTGCCTTTGCACATTATATCCTTTCCCTTGTAACTGTTTTATCACTTCTATGGCAACAGCAACATTTTTTGTCTGGTTATCCCCTAATAATGAGGTTTCCAACCCCGTATATTCTCCATACGTAAATGTAATTCCATGTAAGGTATGTTTCTCTGACATAATTTTATTAAAATCAGCAGATGTAATTGCATTTGCTTGTGTTTGTGCCATTTCTTTTAAAATAGGTGTTATTACATCTACCTTATCCTCCGCTTTTGCCATCCAATCGTAATCATAGGTAACTACAGTACCATTTGGTTTCAGAATTCCCGCTTTTTCTTTTGTAATTTCTTCTAATGTGTTTCCCAAAATATTCATATGATCCATACTAATTGATGCAAAAACTGTACATTCACTGGAAGATATAATATTTGTTGCATCTCGTTTTCCACCCATTCCTACTTCCAATAAAACAAAATCACACTTCTTTTCCAAGAAATAGCAAAAACTAATGGCGGTTTCTAATTCAAAGGTTGAAGGCAAAATTGCATTTTTTTCTGCCATACACTTGTAAACTTGTCTATTTTTTTCTACCAAACGGACATAATCTGTTTCTGAAATATACTCTACCTGAGGTATTCCATTTTTATATTCCAATGTTTGAATACATTCCCTGTATTCACGAACACTAGGTGATATATATCTCCCTACCCTATATCCCGCTGCTGCCAATATATAAGCAATATAGGAACAAATTGATCCCTTTCCGTTCGTTCCTCCAACATGAATCATTCGAAGCTGATCCTGCGGATTCTCTAACGCCTTCATAAGTTCTCTTATACCATCCAATCCCATTTGCCCCGCTGATTCATTTGCCTGTTCTACCCACTTTTTCGCTTGCTCAAAATTCATAGTCGCCTCTTCCATATAACCACCTTTCTCTACCTTATTTTCCATGTGTTGAAAATTTCTCTCTTTCCCTTTAGAACAAAAAGAAAGCTGTTGTATGAAACACACAACAGCCTCTGTTTTATTCAGCGATCTATTTACGCAGAAGTTGTCTATTTTACCTCTAAAATTCCATCTTCTTTGCAAAATATTCTTTTAATTGTGTAATTGGAATACGCTCCTGTTCCATCGTATCTCTATCACGAACCGTAACTGCATGATCTTCTTCTGATTCGAAATCGTATGTAATACAGAATGGAGTTCCAATTTCATCCTGTCTTCTATAACGCTTTCCGATGTTTCCTCTATCATCAAATTCACAGTTATATTCTTTGCTTAATTCTGCATAAATTTTTTCTGCACCTTCATTTAACTTTTTAGATAATGGTAAAATACCAATCTTTACTGGTGCAATTGCAGGATGAAAATGAAGTACAGTACGAGTATCTCCACCTTCTAACTCCTCTTCATCATATGCACTACATAAGAATGCCAATGTAACACGGTCTGCTCCCAAAGAAGGTTCAATGACATATGGAATATACTTTTCCTTTTTCTCATCATCAAAGTAATCCATAGGCTCACCAGATGTATTTTGATGTTGTGTCAAATCATAATCTGTACGGTCTGCCACTCCCCATAATTCACCCCAGCCGAATGGGAATAAAAATTCAATATCTGTGGTAGCTTTACTATAAAAACATAATTCTTCTGCCTGATGATCTCTGGCACGAATTTCATCTTCTTTAATACCAAGATTTGATAACCATGCCAAGCAAAATTCTTTCCAATAATGGAACCACTCTAAATCCGTTCCTGGTTCACAGAAAAATTCCAATTCCATCTGTTCAAACTCTCTTGTACGGAATGTAAAGTTACCTGGTGTAATTTCGTTTCGGAAAGACTTACCAATCTGACCAATACCAAAAGGAATTTTCTTTCTTGAAGTTCTCTGTACATTTTTAAAGTTTACAAAAATACCTTGTGCTGTCTCTGGTCTTAAATATACAGTATTTTTTGCATCCTCGGTTACACCCTGGAAGGTTTTAAACATAAGATTGAATTGACGGATTTCTGTAAAGTTATGTTTTCCACAAGATGGACAACAAATTTCTTTCTCTTTAATGTAATTTTCCATCTCTTCTTTTGACCATGCATCTACACTACCTTCTAATTCAATGTTATTTTCCTGCATATATTCTTCAATCATTTTATCTGCACGAAAACGTTCATGACATTCTTTACAATCCATCAAAGGATCTGAAAAACCACCCAAATGACCTGAAGCTACCCATGTCTGTGGATTCATTAAAATTGCACAATCTACACCCACATTATATGGATTTTCCTGAATGAATTTTTTCCACCATGCACGTTTAATGTTATTCTTTAATTCCACTCCAAGATTACCATAATCCCAAGTATTTGCCAAACCACCATAGATTTCAGAACCTGGATATACAAAACCTCTTGCCTTTGCCAATGCTACGATTTTTTCCATCGTTTTTTCCATTTTATTACCAACCTTTCTATTTAATATCAAAAATGCTACTATTACTGAAAAGCAATCACCGCTATCTTTTCTCCTGTAGTCTGTATCAAATTGTCTCCTGTTAAATTTGCATCTGAATAATATTTAATAGCGCTGTCTAACTGAATACTCAATGCTTCTTCTACAATCAAAAATTTTAAATCTCTATTTTTTAAAACAGTCTCCTTATCCACTTTGGAATCTTTTGCCGCATCCATAAATACATCTGGCAATACTATGTTTTCCTCCACTACTTTATCTACTGGTATCACTTGAAATTTTTCGCCCTGAAAAGCTTGATATGTATCAGCATTGTCAAATTTTAATAAAACCTTTGCAATTTGATTTTTCACAGAAAAACCATGTAGGGATACCTCTCCGGAGTCTGATTTCTTCTTATACTCTTTAATTGCTTCTTTTATGTAATCTTTTAACTCAGATTTCGAATAATATTCTTTGTCTAGCTTTTCTACATTTACCAGTTCAATTTTGCCGCTTTTTTCAAGATATAACGTATCCTGTTCCGTTGTATCCATACGCAAATGACTGGAACCTCCACAACCAGAAAGCAACAACATTCCAATCAGGCACACTGAACATGCGACTTTTCTTCCCATCTTTTTGTATCCTTTCTATCTGTACAATAGTTTCATTGTACTATCACATTCTTCATTTTTCAAGCCTTTTTTGCTTTCTGAAATCTTCCTTTTCGAAAGAAGATGTGAATACATCTAACATTTCTAAGGAGTGAAATTGTCCCTGTGCATAGCATGCCATATACTGTTTTGCTACCTCTTTTAATTCTCTCAGCGAATCAGGCTCAAGCAGGAAGGTATAAAGCTTCTCCACACTACTGGTAACAATATATTGTAACGCATAGACTGTAGTTGCTGATATGACCAGCAGATCTGATACCTGACTTACACATTCTTTGCAAATCATCCCTCCTGCCTTACTGGAAAATCCACCCAAAAACACCTGATGTAAATCTTTTTGCTTTCTTTTACATTTTACACAAGAAAACATCTCCGGCATTTCTCCATTAAAACACAATGCCTTAATTTCAAATATATCACGCACAAGTTCATCTGGTATTTTAGGAAATGCAAGTGCCACAAAAGATTGGTACAACAATTTCAACAACCCGGTTGCCTCCATATTTTCGTAAGTCAGATAAGCAGCCACTTCACAAAAATAAGAAGCATATGTTATTTTTATCAAATCCCCCTTAACTTCTTCGAAATAGTTTGAAATCTCCGCACTGTTGACCGTGTAAGAATTACGCCCCTGATAAAGCGTAAATGTACCAAATGCAAATGGTTGTCCGGCTGCCATTAAGGCACTATTTGCCCTCCTTGCACCTTTTGCAAATGCTGAAATTCTTCCTCTTTCCTTTGTAAGAAGCACAATCCTTTTATCATATTCCCCAATCGGCATCGCTGACAATACCATCCCTGTCACCGTTTCCAGATTCATTTTGCCCTGCTCCTTCACTATCTGTTGTACTATATTTTGTCTGCACATAGTCCAAATAATCTGTTACAAAACCTGTCTCTTCAAATTTCTTCCAATATTCGTTTCTCATTTTTTCGTTCCTTTCTTTCGCATGAAATCACTATTTGCACCTTCTACTAAATAGCTTTTCCCATTCTCCTATCCTTATACAGAAAGTCCCTTTCCAAAATGACCCATTCTTCCCTGCATTCCACCTAAACTAAATGTAAGTTCCAGACCATGCTCTGCAAATTATCAAGTTCACATAAACATTTCCTGTAACTACCAATTATATTACGTTACAATTCGCAGATATGTAAACTGTAACATATTTACATTCTCAAGCAAAATCAATAATCTGTATCTCTATACCCATAATTTTTCAACAAAAAGTCACTGTCACGCCAATCCTTTTTCACTTTTACCCACAACTGTAAATTTACTTGAATATCTAATAAACTTTCAATTTCTACACGTGCCTTTGATCCAATCTTTTTCAACATGGCACCTTTCTTACCGATAATAATTCCTTTATGAGAATCACGCTCACATATAATGGTAGCCTCAATGTCCATTATTTTTCCATTTTTTCTTTCCTTCATCCGTTCAATCGAAACAGCAATTCCATGTGGAATTTCATCACTAAGCAATCTTAATGCCTTTTCACGAATCAATTCTGCTACGATTTGTCTTTCCGGTTGATCGGTAATGGTATCTTCATCGTAAAATTGTGGTCCTTCCTGCAAATACGAAAACAATGTATCCACCAAATGTTGTGCATTTTCACCATTTAATGCAGAAACCGGAACAATTTCTTTAAAATCATGAATTTGACTATACGCAGCAATCACAGCAAGCAATTCTTCTTTTTTTACGGTATCAATTTTATTGATTGCTAAAATAACCGGAGTATTTACCTTTTTTAGCTGCTCTGCAATATGTCTCTCGCCTGCACCAATAAATGTAGTAGGCTCTACAAGCCATAATACCACATCTACTTCTTTCAATGTACGCTCTGCAACATTTACCATATATTCTCCAAGCTTATTTTTTGCCTTATGAATACCTGGCGTATCCAAAAAAATAATTTGACCTCTTTCATCCGTAAAAACTGTTTGGATTCGATTTCTAGTCGTTTGCGGTTTACTTGAAGTAATGGCAATCTTTTGCCCTATAATCTGATTCATTAAGGTAGACTTTCCTACATTTGGTCTTCCAATTAACGTTACAAAACCGGACTTAAATTTATTTTTCACAAACTTCTCCTCTTCTCTGATCTATCTTTATTGTTTCTTTCTTATCGCTTACAATAATAACACTAACTGCCTTTGACACTTTCTAAACGGTAACCATTTTTAATGATTACCGTTCTACGAAAGGATTACAACAAACTTGTTATATTTTCAAACAAATCTTTGCTTTCTTCTATTTTGTTTTCATTTCCAATTACACATAGATTTCCCTGTTCCACAAACGCTTTTACGATTGGTGCCAATGCACGGATATCTTCCTGTGTTACTGCAAGCACATCATTTCGAATTTTCTGTAAATATTCCTCTGTCATACCATTCATATATGCGTTAAAAGAACGTGTTCCAACTGCAGATGGAGTTAAAGGTGTATCTAAATTACTAATTGCACCTATCATATATTTTGTCATATCTCGATCACTTACAGTAAAATTCTCAATATATTGGTATGCCTTTTCATAAATAGCATTGGTTTCCTGTAACCCAGGATCTCGATAAGATACAAAATATGCATTTCCTGTAACCGCAAACCCGCACATACATCCATATGCGCCACCTTTCACGCGTACATTATTCCAAAGATAATCATATCCCATAATGACTTTTAATACCTGCAATGCCCCATGATAAGATAGACCGGCATCGTAAAAATTTCCACTGCGGGCTACGTACTGAACCTGTCCTGCATACTTAAATCCTTCTTGCTTTCCATGGGAAACAACAGAAATATCTGCTTTTGGCTCTTGCTCTGTACGTCTTTCCTTTACTGTTTCCAAAAATGCAGGGAGTTCCTCTACAAATGCCTTGTAACCTTCTTCATCTGCGGTCAAACTTATCAACATATGTTCCTTATCTAAGGAATACAGTAAAATTTGTTGAAAGGTTTTCTTTAACATTTCTGCTCGTTCTGCAAAATTCTCTTCTAAATCACACAAAAATTTATAATATGCAATTCCTTCCATTTCATCGTTCAATTTTGCCAAATCAGAAAAATAGCTCATGGAACGAGTAAGTGCAACCGTATGTCCACTTCCATTTAATTTCATCTGTAAACGTGATTTTGCCTCTGTTATAATTTCTAGCAAACGTTTATTATCGGAAAAATCAGTAGAAAATACCATTTCTTTTATTAGCGACATAGCTTTTTTTACATTTTCATACAAAACTTTCGTACGCAATTCAAAGGTAAGTTTATACTCATCCTTCTTTCCAACTTGACTATACGTATTGATATCCGCAAGCAAACCACCTGTATAAATATTAGTTTCATTACTAAACTCTAAGTAGGTATGTTCTTCCGTATTCATATAGCCTAATACCGTTGTAAGCAAAGAAAGGTACGGTGCCAATTCTTTTAACTCTCCTATATCAAATACAAACTTTATATACGCAATTCCATTTGTATAAACATCCTGGAATATAAGCTTATGACCACTTACTTCTCTTTCCTGACTAATCAATGGACGCACTTCTTTTTTCATATCTGCTCGCGTAAGCATTGGAATGGTTTTTAACTCTTCCTGCGTAGATGGTTCCTCCTGATATGCTTTCAACGCCTTTGTACCAGTTACAAGTTGCTCTAATTCTTTCCGAGATAAAGAAGCCTTATACTTTGCCAATTTCTCTGCAACCTCTGCATCCTTTTTTGCAGTAAGCCCTTCCTCCGGTTTTACAATAACAATTGTACTATGATTATTGTTTAAAAGATATTTCTCAATTAATTTTTCAAAATAACCAGTATTAATTTGCTTTTTCAGAAAAGCAAATGTATCATTTGCTAATATATGCGTAAAAATTTCTGTGTCACTATATAACCAGCTATCAAACATCTGTAAACCATACATAAGTCCCTTTGGATAAGAGCCAAAATCCGCCTCTCTATATTTAAATTCATAATAAGTAATGGCTGCCAATAACGCATTCTCGTCCAAGCCCTCTTTTACAAGCTTTTGAAGGGTATCCGTAAGCACCTGCATAAAATGCTCCTTTTCTTCTTCGTTTGTATCCTTTGCAATAATAGAAAATACAGGCTGTAAAATTCCATTATCATAAGAGCTAAGAATATCTTTTCCAATACCCGCATCTAAAAGTGCCTGCTTTAATGGGGCACCTGGATTATCAACCAAAACATACTCCAAAATTTGGAAAGCTACATATAACTGTTTATTTAGGGCAGTATCTACAACTGTATTATAACTGATATAGGTTTTATCTTTTACATTTTCCCCTTCTGTTAATGGATAAGAATCCACAATTTCCTTTGTTTTTGAAAATGGCTTCTGTAATTGGATTTCAGAATGCACTGGTGCACAAGAAAAATGTTTTAAATATTTTTCATCCATCCATTGCAATTTTTCTTCTACATCCATATCTCCATATAAATAAATATAACTGTTACTTGGATGATAATATTTTTTATGAAACGCAAGATAATTTTCATAGGTAAGAGACGGAATATCCTTCGGATCTCCACCAGATTCCACACCATATGCTGTATCCGGGAACAAAGAGGACTGTATCAAACGATACAATTGTTGTTCTGGCGAAGAAAAAGCCCCTTTCATCTCATTATATACAACACCATTATACGTAATGGCATCCTCAACATTTTCTAATTCATAATGCCATCCTTCCTGCTTAAAAATCTCCTCTTTTTTGTATATATTAGGATAGAACACAGCATCCATATATACATGCATTAAATTTTGAAAATCCTTATCGTTACAACTTGCAATCGGATATACAGTCTTATCCGGATAGGTCATTGCATTCAAAAAAGTATTTAGAGAACCTTTGACTAATTCCACAAAGGGATCTTTGACAGGAAACTCTCTGGAACCACACAGCACAGTATGTTCCACAATATGTGCAACACCAGTAGAATCTTCTGGTGGAGTACGAAAACCAATTGAAAATACTTTGTTCACATCATCATTTGAAATAACCGCTACTTTAGCACCTGTTTTTTTATGTTTTAAAACATACCCCATGCTATTTAAGTCTGCTAAATTTTCTTTTTTTACAAGTTCATACGCTTTTATATTTTCTAAATTAATCATTCCATTTTTCAACGTCTTTTCACCTTTACTCTCTTTTATTTTTCATCACTGTTGACAGTATACCATAATTGCAATTTACTGTCATGCAAAAACAATGGTCTTGCTTTTTTTCTCCCCTTTTTATTCTTTTGCATTTTTCACAAATTATATCATCTTTTTCTTTCTGTTTTCAACATTTTTTCCATTATTTACACAAAAAAATTGACTTTTTTTGCAAAATATGATAATTTAGTAACGTGTGTTATACTTTTATTGCAAAATTATGCTATGCAATTCATAGTAAAATGGGGTGTAATAATTGCACACGAAAAAATATTTAGGAGGCTTTTTTATGAAAGGTACAGTAAAATGGTTTAATGCTAAGAAGGGATTTGGGTTTATTTCTGATGAAGAAGGAAAAGATATTTTTGTTCATTTTTCAGCATTAAACATGGATGGATTCAAGGTTTTAGACGACGGAGACAGCGTTGAATTTGATGTAATTGACGGAGAAAAGGGACCACAAGCTACAAATGTAACAAAATTGTAATTTAGAATATTAAGTTTTCTAATCGTATTTACGATTTGTCACTTTTATCATAATATTATAATTGGACATTCTAGTGTACTGTATGATTGCTATTTGATAAAATCGTACAAAAGATCCATTTGTCTGCAAAGCGGTCAAAAGCAGCGATGCAGTGGCATCGTTGATAAAATCCACTATGCTAAACAAGGAAATTTTCCTAAATAGCAGTGTTTTCATACATTAGTACCAATTATAAAATCATTACTTGAATTTTACGATAAGAAAGAGGCTACCACAATAAGGATTGCAAAATCATTATTGTGGTAGCCTCTTTTGCTATTTGCCCAACTTTCTAAAAGCTTTCTCACATTTTTTGACACCGTGTAAAGAATTTTCTATAACGTAAAAAAAGGGAGCTGTGCAATTTTATTGCACTAGCCCCTTTCCACTCTTTAATCAATTACATTTACAGCTTTATATGGTGTACGATAATTCCATGCGCTGGTTGTAATACCAGATTTAGAAGACTTTGCATGCACAATCTTGTTATCTCCCATATAAATAGCAACATGTCCAATTCTTCCTAAATCTTTGTCATAATAAAACAATAGATCACCTGGTTGTAATTCCGAAAATGAAATTTCTTTTCCATTCTGTGCCTGTAACCAAGAACATCTTGCTAAATTATATCCATATTTTTTGTAAATCAAATTTACAAATCCAGAACAATCTGTTCCTTTTGTCAAGCTGTTTCCACCCCATACATATGGATTACCCACATATTGTAACGCACAATTTACAATCTCTGTTCTCTTTTTAGACACCTTTCCGTCATTTTTTATCTGAATATTAGTATTTGCCTGGTTATTTTCTAGTTTTTTCTGTTCAGCACTCACCGCTGCTTCATTAATTTTTACACCATCAATAGAAATTTGTGCCTTTAGATTTTCACATTTCATATATCCTTGGCTACCATCTTTCAGTGTTACTAAGGCAACATCATCTTGAACATTCTTTATTTGACAAACTACATTATTCTCTAATAACCCTGTTACCTTTTTATCCTCAGATTGAGCAGATACCTTGCAATATTCTCGCTTCATATAATTCTTTTCACCATCGCAACTAACCTCTATCCAATTCTTTTCTACCTGCGCAACATTCAGTTTTGTATCCTTTTTCACAGTCTTTACGATGTTGCTCTTATTCTGTTTAACTTGAGCCATTTTTATGTAATCTTTGGACATATATCCAACTGTTCCGTTATATTTAACTTTTATCCATTCTTTTTTCTCTTTTGATAAAATTGTTAAATAGGTACCTTTTTTCAAAACAGCCTTAATTGGTGATTTTGTAGATGCCTTTTTTCTAAGACGAAGTGCTGGCACATCTACAACTGCCTTTTCCACTGTTTCATATTCATTCTTAATTGTTTTTGCGGATGATTTTGTAGCATAGAGTGTCGCCGTTTTCTTTACTTTTCCGTCCATATTATAAGTAGCTGCATCTGCTCTTGCACTCTTTTTGGTTTTATAAACCTTTGAAAAAGATTCTTCTGTTTGCACTGCCTCTACAGAAAACTTGTTCAAATTATTTTTTATATATTTTTTTAAGTTGTTTCCTGTGAGAATATATTTGGAATACACATAACCAATCTGTCCATTCACATCTACCTTTGTCCACTCCCCTTTTGAAGATAAACAAGTTACAGTATCTCCTGGTTTTAGTTTGCCAATAATAGTTGAGGACGAAGAAGGCTGATAGCGAATATTCAAAAAACTGTTTACGTTTGCAGCTAACATTTTTTCTGGTACACTTACCGTTAAATCCCCTACTTTTATTTCCATATTATCTGCATTTGAAATAAATCTTTGCTCTATAAAATTCCCAACAAATACTGTGCTGGCAATACATGCTACACAAGTAACTGCTACTACTCCCTTTTTTACTCGTTTCATCAAATCACTCCTTATCCGCTTTCTTTTATGTGTAACTTTTTCTCGCTAATTACAATCCTTCACCTGACCGTACTCATATATATTTTCCACACGTAATCTTTATACACTATATTATACGATTATCTTTTTGTTAATACATCGCATTTTTCCTTATTTTCTGTTATTAATTTCTTAATTTTTTTTTAATTCACCAGAAAATAATGTTAATTTTTTTATAATTTTGTTACAAGAACTTAAAAATTGCACATTTTTTTCCGTTTTGTAACCACATTTATAGGTATTTTTTTCGAAGGAGCTTCTTTCAAATATATGAACCTTGTTGAATATTTTCTAACAGCATTCCCACTCTGCATACTTTTGCAACAATCCTCCCTATATAGTCAAATCATTTTTCCCTTAAAATTGTTTTGATCGTATTGAACAACTTCTCAATAACAAAAAAGAAGAGCTCCTTATATTCGCTCTTCCTTCAACCATTTTAAAATCTCTTCTGCACGTTTTTGCCACACATGCCTTTTTTTGGCAAAATGGTACCCCATATCTGCTATTTTTTTCCATCTTCCTTCCTTTTGCAATAGCCATGTTATCTTTTCCGGCAAATTCTTATATTCCCTTAAAGAGTAGAATATTACATTCTCCTGATCCTGTAACTCTTGCCATAAATATTTGCTTTCATCCGTAACACAAACTGCACCATTTTGCATTGCACTAAAAATACGATCATGTGCCCCATTTTTAAACCATGGCATAACATTTAACGCAATTTTAGAATGTGCCATAGCCTCAAGGCACCCTTGCGTATCAGTTGGTCCTTCTTTGATGATATTTTCTGGTTTCTTGCAATCTAATGCCTCCCAACCAGCACCCCACACATGTACCGGAATATCTGCTTCCGCTAACGTACGCAGTACTTCTCCTCTAAAATAGAAGCGCACATACAAATCTAAAAAAATCATTTTTCCCATACATATTTTTAAATCTTCATCCGTCAGATTACCCATTTCTCTTTTTAAATGTACTTCAAATGCTGCCTCCATTGTCATTTCCGGATTTTGTATTAAGTCCTGCAAAATGCCATCATAAAACTGTGTATACTCTTCATCAATTCGCTCAATATATTTCCGAAATTGCTTTGGCGACGTATAATTTCCAGTAAAAACCACATCATACTTTTTGTCATCCCAACACCACTGTACCTCTGTTCCTGCTAATGGTAAAAATAAGGTATGCTTAATCCCCGGATAAAATCTTTCCATAAAATTTTTATGATCTATATCAATCAACACTTGATAATATAACCTAGAACCTAATTCTTTTTCTGCGTGTTCTAACAATTCTGGATAATAAAAAGGATGATCTACCATAATATTCACGCACGGAATTTGTTCCTGTGCCCAAAATAATTTTTCGCCTATATAAAATTCTTCTTCCCCTCTTAAACCATTAAAATTAAAGGTCACAACGACAGTCTCATTGCTTTTACAGAACTTTTTTAATTTTCGCATCTGCTCCTTTTTTTGACTGTCTTCCTGTAAATCTAATTGATATGTAAAAACTGCCATTCCTATTTTTTTCCATGCAATTGCCAGTTGCCTTGAAAAAAAAGACAGTGTTTCGATTCCACCTTCAAATACAATAATTTTTTTCATTTTCTCCCCCTTTTCCTATCTTTATTTCATTATTTGTAAAACACCCATCTATTTGCAATATTGCAAAACAATCAAGTAACCCTCCACATTTTCTCAGCTCTATAGGATATACTTTTCTATAGAGAAAAAAGCATCCAGACAAAGCCTGAATGCTTAACTCAAAAGCAGGGGAAGAGGGATTCGAACCCCCGTGAACGGTTTTGGAGACCGTGATACTGCCACTGTATGATTCCCCTATATATTTTTTCCGCAGCAACACTGCTTTTATATATTACTCCTTTTATTCAATAATGTCAAGTTTTTTTTACAATTCTATAAAAAAAGTAACAGTCCGGCCGAGGACATTCATAAAGTGTTAGAATATATAAATTAGCTAAAAATATTCTTTTTGGCTGGACACTTTACTCTGTACGCTTTCTCACTAGGCTCGTAAATACCTCGCCAAGTGTTCAATGTGTCCCACAAGGGGGCGCTTTCTCACTAGGCTCGTAAATACCTCACCAAGTGTTCAATGTGTCCCACAAGGGGGCGCTTTCTCACTAGGCTCGTAAATACCTCGCCAAGTGTTCAATGTGTCCCACAAGGGGGCGCTTTCTCACTAGGCTCGTAAATACCTCGCCAAGTGTTCAATGTGTCCCACAAGGGGGCGCTTTCTCACTAGGCTCGTAAATACCTCGCCAAGTGTTCAATGTGTATTCATGTCAGACGATAGCCCGATAGAAATGATTGTGGAAATTGCGCATGACTGCTGGCAGGCTAGGTGCAATTTCTACAATCATTTCTGCCCAGCTGAACTGTTACTAAAATCCAGAAACTATTTTATAGAATTCGGTTGTCAAATGACTACACTTCTTATGAATTAGCTTCCTAAGAAGTCCAGCCATTTTTTACAACACTTTCATAATACAAAACACTTTTTTAGTGAAACTTCTATTTTGCGTATTTATCGAACCATTTTTTCAAAACAGCATACAAACTTTCTGGTTCGATTGGTTTTCCAACATAATCATCCATACCATATTTTCTTGAAAAGAAAACATTTTCAAAAATTGGATTTGCCGTTACAGAAATAATCGGTATAGTCATAGCATCCTGCTTATGTAAATTTCGGATTACCTTTGACGCTTCCACTCCGTTCATAACAGGCATTTCAATATCCATTAAAATTGCATTGTAATAGCCCGGCACAGAACTTTCAAATTTGTCAACTGCTTCCTCTCCGTCATACACCACCTCAACGTCAATATTTTTCACTTGCAACATAGAGGTAACGACATCTGCATTAATTTCATTGTCTTCTACTAATAATACACGTTTATTTAAAAAACTTTTGTCAATTTCGTTGTTATTCTCACTCATTGTTCAATCTCCCAGCTTACATATTTTCTTATTTTGTTTTTCTTTCTCAATCTGTAACACCTGTCCTAAATTAGAACCGTGTGACATGCATCGATAGATTCTCTTCTCCCATTGTAGCAATACACTTCACATTTGTCAACAGAATTGCATTTTTTTCAGTCTTTGTGAGCAACACCTCGTTACTGTTCACAGGTAGGTATTTTCGGCACCGAAAATACCGTATGAAAGTCTACTGTGTGCAGTTTTGGGCAATTTTTCATGCGTAGCATTGCCCAAAACAGTTACAGTTCGCATACCTGTGAACTGTAACAACACCTCGGCTACTTATTAACTTTTCTCAGAAGAATTTAGTGTTTCCTGTAAAACTTTATATAACTTCTGTATATCAATTGGTTTAGACAAATGCCCATTCATACCACAATCAATTGATTTTTTCATATCTTCATCAAATGCATTGGCAGTCATTGCAATAATAGGAATCGTTCGAGAATCTTTTTTCCCTAATGTACGAATACGCTTTGTAGCTTCCAGTCCATCCATTACCGGCATACGAATATCCATCAATATTGCATCAAAATAACCACTTTCGCATTTTTCAAAAATATCTACTGCCTGTTTTCCGTCTGCAGCACGCTCTGTGTCTATTCCGACCATATCCAATACTGTCTGTGCAATTTCCGCATTTAAGTCATTATCCTCTACTACAAGTAATCTACAATCTTCAAAATGAATTTTCTCTTCTTCTCTATCCTTTTCTATTTGGCTGACTTCTTCTTGCTCGGTCTGTGCCAATGGGAATTGCAAGGTAAAGAAAAATTCAGATCCGACACCTTCCCGACTGCGTACATCCAATTTTCCTCCCATTAATTTTACCAGGTTACTACTAATGGCAAGTCCTAATCCTGTACCGCCAAATTTTCTGGCAGTATTAGCCTCTTCCTGTTCAAACGCAGTAAAAATTCGTTCTAAGTTGTTTTCATTTATACCAATACCAGTATCTTCCACACTAAAACGAATGGTGGCTGTATCTTCTTCTTGTACCATTTGACGTACAGATATAGTGATACTACCTCTCTCTGGTGTAAATTTTAATGCATTTCCAATTATATTGATCAGAACCTGATTTAGACGTAACTCATCACCTATGACATGCATATCTGTATACGCTCTTTTCACAACTAAATTGATATCTTTGTTTTCCGCCTGCGAAGACATCAAAACTACAATCTCATTAATCAACTTGTCCAAATCAAAAGGTTCTTGACATACTTTCATGCTTCCACTTTCAATTCTCGACATATCAAGAATGTCATTGATCAGTGATAAAAGATACTGTGTGGAAGTAGCTATTTTGTCAAGACATTCTGATACCTTTTTTTTATCCCCTACCACACTTTGTGCAATACTTGTCATTCCTACAATGGCATTCATCGGTGTTCGTATTTCATGAGACATGCGTGATAAAAATTCTGTTTTAGCTTTACTTGCAATATCTGCATTTGCTTTTGTAATATGCGTAGAAATAATTTTGGATACTTCTTTTAATTTTGTACGTACATCCTTCGCCCATATATCCAAAGGATCTGAATGTTCAAATACAACCGCTCCTTTAAACTCTCCTTCTTCATAAATAGCGCTGTACAATTGATTTCGCTTTCTCGGTGCGTTTCCTTCCAGTGTTACTCCATCGCTAAATTTTTCTCTCCAGGCATCTGTCATCACAAACAGACCTTCGCTGTCAAAACATCTTCTCCATTGTTCTAATTCTTCCTGTGAAATATTATATTTACAAATAGAATCATGGTACTCTTTTTTGGCAATCCATTCATAAGTAATAATATTGCTCAAAAAATTTGCATCCGTTTCTATCACACTAATCTTATTTAAACGAAGCATACGACCAATTTTTCCAAGCAAAAGATTTATTGCACTACGCATATCCTTTGTCTGCTCTAAAATAGAAAATGCAAATGCTACAATATCTTCATTGTCTTTTCCTTCTGGAACATCTTCTATCGGTCCCTCATTTACATTCATATATGCAGTTCCCTGCATTTCCAAAACAGCCTTACTAGATGGAGAATAACATACTGCAGCATTCTTCCCATGATTTTTTACATAAGCAAGCATACCGTCTGCATATTGAAATAATGTCTGATATTCCTGTGTCATCTCCGTAGACACCATTCCAACACTACAAGAAATCTTTATATTTTCATCTTCCCCTGCATATAATCCACAAATCTTTTCATGGATTCGTTTTCCATACACAGCGGTCTTTCCAGCTTCTGTATTTTTCATTAATATTAAAAATTCATCTCCACCATATCGAACCGCTATATCATTCTGTCTGGTTGCTGCTTTGATTACCTCTGCTACTTCCTCCAATATTGCATCACCAAACGTATAACCATATGTATCATTTATCATCTGGAAGTTATCTAAATCAATTAATAGAAACGAACCAATCTCATCATGTGCTTTCTCCTTCAGATAATCTCGAATCAATTTTTCACCAACAGACCTTGTATACAACTTAGTTAATCGATCCCTCTGTACTACTTCTAATTCTTTCTTTTCTTTTTGTTTTTTTTCATTAATATTGGATTTTTTTCCTATGATTTTTATTAGCATTCCATTGTCATAAATAGGTGTTCCCTCAATGGCAACCCAAATATATTGTTCATGGTCTCTTTCTTCATACCGCTCTCTCAATTCAAACGGCTTCATATCGTCACCAGATAAAAAATCAACATAGCGGGAAATCATATCACTATCACAGATTTTTCCCTTTAACAATTTCTTTTTATAAGCCGCAGTACAAATAGGCGTAGATCTTGGCATTGAATTATCAACAAAGGAACCATAGGATACATATTCATCGTTTAATAAATCATATTCAAAAATTACATCTGATGAACTATCAATAGCAATGCGGTATCGTTCCTTTTCATGTTCTAAATCATTTTCTAATTGTTTGGAATGCGTAATATCGGAAAAAATCAATTGTATCACTTCTTCTTGATTTTCGTTTACCAATTTTAATGCATTCACATGAAGCCAACGCATCTGTCCAAAATAACTGATATACCGATGTTCATACTCTTTGAGTTCATCGCCAACCTGTAGATTTTCCAACTGCTGCTTAACATAAGGCCAATCTTCCACATATATAAAGCGTTCCATACTTTTTCCATACACACGCTCATACCACGCTCTTGTACAACCGTATATTTGGAATGCAGCTTCATTTGCCCAAAGCATCCGTAATGCATTATCTTCTATCACACACTGCACCAAACCTGCCTGCATTTTGCTATATAAAGTCTGCAAAAGGTTGTTTTGTATTTTTAATTCCTCGTTATCTCTTTCTGCATGATATTCTTCTGAAATCATATATATGAGCAACGCAACTTCCTGTAGCTCTGCCTTTGAAAATTCCTTCTCGCGTTCTAACGCAATAACACCATTTACCTGTCCATTGCGTTCAATGACATAATGATAAAAAACATGTTCTTCCATCACGCTTTTACTAATCATATTACAAACATCTTCATTTTGTATAGCATTGCTATTCCCAGCATGACTGCAAGAAACTATTTCATCCTTCAAAATATCATTGAGTGTTTTTTCAAAAACATAACCTTTTTCCGCCCATTCGTATTTTATCTCAAAATTATCCTGATATATGCGATATTCATATAAGGCCATTCGAATGCAGGAAAAAGTTTCACAAGTTGAAACAATCGCCTGTTGTATTCCTGTTCTATTTCCATCCTTTTTCAATTTTTGAATTATATTAATCAGTTTATTATTTTCTTTTTCCATCTTCATCTGTTATACACGACCTTTATCCCTATAATATCTTGTCATTTATGCAAGAACAATCAATTTCCCCTATTGTTCTTTTCTCCCTCTCTTATGTTGATAGGGTTCTTTCCATTGGATTTTTCTTCCTTTATTGTACCATGAATTCCTTCTTTTTCCTATATTTTTTTTTTAACTTTAACAGTATCTTAGTAACCGTTGCACTGGGCAGAAATAAGGATAAAAAAGAGGCTATTTCCCTTTTGTTTCAAGGAAATGCCTCTTGTCTTTTTATCACTTATTTTTGCACTTTTTCTTCTTGTTTTAAAATATAATTGATTGTAACACCTAATGCAATTACCCCCCAAAAAACAGGTGCAACTGTAATACTAGAATCATTTGTGATGCCGGAAATCATATAACCAATTGTACCTACAAACACAGCAACACCTGCTCGAGACAAATAGGAATCAAAGTTTCTTTTACTATACAATCGAATACTTTGTACAAAATACATTCCATAAAATACTATGATTGCAATTAAAGATAACACTCCTGTCTGCACACCAATCTGTAAATACCAGCAGTGTGGTTTTGATATAAGCTGCTGTCCGTATCCATGATTTTGTGCACTCACATAATCATGTTGTGGAAACACAATAGAAAATGTATCTGCCCCTGAACCAAGAATAATATATTTTTTCAGCAATGGTATGGTTCTTCCCCAAATAAATCCTCGCTTACTTGCTAAATCTTCATAACCATCAAACAACGCTGTCTGAGCAGTCTCAATCACCGTTTCTTTTGCATAAAGATTACGATATTTAAATCCTTCCGGACGTTTTACAAATTTCCATTCTACTCCATCTATTACAAGATCAAATCCTCGTACATAACTTGCAGCTGCTTTCCCGTCCTGTAGATAAGTAAAATCTACATCTGTTTCAAACAGATAAAGTGTTCCTAAATTTTCATCTGCAAAATACATATATCCAGTGTCTTTCGCCTGATTGATCTGTACTTTTGTTCCATCTTTTTTCGTCAATTTATAATTTTGATAAGAAATGGTTCCATCTTCTGCTGTCTTTGCATCCACCGTCAAATAATAGGTTTGTTTTTGATACGTAAATTCAATTCGGTCTTTCTTTGTTTGGATCTCAGACAAAGGAGATTCCTGTGTTTTTGCAACTGTAAATGCGTTTTTGATACTTTTTGAGTATACATGTCCATTTATCGTATCTACTACCAAGTATAGCACTATGACACCAATAATAGCCGGCAAAACAATAAACCACTTTTTCTTTACTTCTTTACGTAATAAGAATAATACGACCAATCCTACAAATACTAAAGATACAATACCAGCTTTAAACTGTGCTGCAAACATACTAAATAACATAGTAACCACAACAGCAATATATAAAATACGTTCTTTTATATTTTTTGCAAACGGAATCAATACCGTAAAAATTGGAATGATCAAGGTAGAATACACACCTACATAGTTTGGATTATATAATGTTGCATACGTTCTTCCAGCCTCAAAATTAAAACCAATTTTACTTGCTGGAACTTCCGCAGAAGCAATTAAACTCTTTCCCAAACCACTTCGGAAAAAGTCAAGTTTTAATCCTTGGAACATACCAATGATACCAATAATCAAAGCACCTACTGCCAACATATTTAACAAAGTATGTACGTCTTTTTTATTATTCACATATTCAAATACAAAGTAAACCAAAACAACATAACCGATTAAACAAAATACATTCTCAAACTGCTCATATATACCACTAAATCCAAAAGAACTGTTCTTTGAACATAATGTGGAGAGCAAAGATAATACACCATATATTCCAACAGGTATCAGAAGAGTATTAAATTTCATCTGTCGCTTTCCGTTGTATGCGGTAACCGCAATGCAAGCAACCATCACAAATAAAAGAATTGTAAATATCCATTGCTTATAGTACAAGAATACATCTGTCCATTCTGTCATGGCTGAAAACCAATCAAATGTAGCTAATTTGGGATTATAACTTTTTGCATGCACGATCAATGGCAAAATTACAAAAATGAATCCTACGATCCACAAATAAGCATTGTCTCCTCCACTATCATATCCTCCACTATAATTTACTTTTTTCTTTATCTTTGTTCCATCTGTATTGGAAAACCTTCCTCCTTTTGGAACAGAAGATGTTGTCTGACTTTCAAATCGGCCTTGTTTTTTTGTTTCTTTCATTCTTTTACCCAACACCTCAACGGAAGAATATTCTCTCCCCTTAAGCTACGAACAAACATCGGTGAATACATACTGTTCGCATTTTTTCCTTTCTTACTTATTTTCACCTTCTTTGATAACACCAAGCACTATTGTATCATGGTTCGAGGTTATTTTACAACTTTTTTTGTGCTTTTGTTTGTATCATTCATATAAATCATTTCTTCTATTTTGTAAAGCTGGCATTTGCATTCGAACGGATTTTTCATACTCCAAATTTATCTCCGCATACACAATATCCTCATGTTCTCCTGCACGTGATAGGACTGTCCCCCATGGGTCTATAACCATGCTGTTTCCAAATGCGGTATAATTAAGCTTTTTACCAATTTGGTCTGTTGCAATGATATAACAACTATTTTCTATCGCTCTGGCACGTAATAACGTTTCCCAGTGGTCTTTCCCCGTAGACAAAGTAAAACTGGCAGGTACAATTATAATTTGTGCACCTTCCAGTGCCATTTTTCGGAATAATTCTGGAAAACGAATATCGTAACAAATTGCACAACCAATTTTCCCAAGTATTGTTTGGATTGTAACAATCTTATCCCCTGGTTTTACAATTTTCGACTCTGCACATATTACGCCATCGGAAAGTGTCATATCAAACATATGTAGTTTTCGATACGATGTAAGTAGTTTTCCTTCCGGACTCAGTAGAACACTTGTATTATATACCCTTTGTTCCCCCTCTATTTTTTCATACATAGAACCACTATGTATATATACGTTACAGTTTTTTGCCTCCGCTTTCAATATAGAAATCGTTTTTTCTTCTAATCCTTCCGCCATTTGCAAAACATTTTTTTCCTTACTTTCTCCATTCATCAATTCTGGAAAACAAATTAGTTTTGCTCCCTGTGCTGTAGCTTTTCGAATTGCACTTACTGCCTTTTCCAAGTTTTTTTCTTTATCTATACCAGAATCCATTTGAACTAATGCAACTTTATACTTTTTTTCCGCTTGCATCCCTATCCCCCTCCATCATCAAATACGCTTACTTTTCCATAAGTTTCATTTTTTCCTGTTTTAACTTTTTTAAAAAACGGTCTTTTAAAGCATTACTTTCCTCTAATTGTTCCACTTTTTTCTTTAAAGATGCAATATAATCCATGGTAACTCTTACTCCATCCCGAACAACAATATCATCATGCGCCTTCAAATCATCCAACCACTGCATAACTGATTTTTCTCTTGTCTCACTAAATGTATGATCCTCTTTATTCATTCTTTTTCCTTGCCGCAGCAATCACAACACCACAGCTTCTCCTTTCCTTTTTTCACAATAATCTATTCCAAATCTTATTCACTAATAAAATCTGCATATTGTCCATTTACAACACGCTTTAAATCTTCTGGTGACAATAACAATTGTACTCCAATTTTCCCTCCACTTACAATAATTTCTTTTTGTGCCTCTGCTGATGAATCTATATACGTTTTAAATTGTTTTTTCATTCCAATAGCCGTACATCCTCCGCGAATATACCCTGTTAGTGCCTGTATCTCCTTTACATGCACTAATTCAATACTTTTTTCTCCAACGAGACGTGCTGCCTTCTTAAAATCAATTTCCTTATCCACTGGCAATACAAACACATAATGTTCTTTACTTTTTCCAATTGCTACCAATGTTTTAAAACTCTGCTCATAAGATTGTCCTAATTGATCTGCAATATGAATGCCATCAATAAAATCCTCACATTCATATTGATTTACTTTATAGGCTACCTTTTTCTTATCCAAAATACGCATAGCATTTGTCTTTACTTCTTTAGCCATATTTATCCACCCTTTCCTGTATCTGTTCTTTATAAGCATTTACAAAAAACTATTTTTCTTAACTTTATGTTCCTACTTTGCATATTCAAGTTTTTTATCCTTGTAAAATCAATTCTACGCAACTTTTTAAATACAAATTCCGTAACAGTTCAGCCAGGTACATTCATAAAGTGCCAGAATATACAACATGACTAAAAATATCCTTTTTGGCTGGACACTTCACTCTGTACGCTTTCACACTAGGCTCAAAAATACTTCGCCAAGTGTTCAATGTGTCCCACAAGGGGGCGCTTTCTCACTAGGCTCAAAAATACTTCGCCAAGTGTTCAATGTGTCCCACAAGGGGGCGCTTTCTCACTAGGCTCAAAAATACTTCGCCAAGTGTTCAATGTGTATTCATGTTTGGCGTTAGCCCAATAGAAATGATTGTGGAAATTGCACTTAGCCTGCTAGCAGTCATGTGTAATTTCCACAATCATTTCTGCCCGGCTGAACTGTTACCAAATTCCTATTTCATAATTTTCTTTCTATTCTTCTGCACGAATAGCCCATCGCATTTTTGTAGATTTTGCTCTTGGATTCCTTTGACACTCCTGCATAGACGGACGAATGACCTCTCTTGCAACATCGCTATAAATCTTTTCTTTTTTCATGCGTTTAAAAATTTTTTTAACCATTCGATCTTCTCCCGAATGGAACGTAAGAATTGCCACTCTTCCTCCCGGCGCCAATACACTAGGAAGTTTTTCCAGAAATTCCTCTAAAACCTCAAATTCACTATTTACATCGATTCTTAATGCCTGAAACGTTCTTTGACAGGATTTTTTTATTTCTTGCTTTGGATTTTCTAATTTTTGTTTTCCCACAACTTCTTCAACGATTTCTCGTAAATCCGTTGTCGTTTTTATTTCTTTTCCCATACGCATCCTTTTGAAAACTGCTTTAGTAATTTCTTTTGCATAGGGTTCATCTGCATTTTCAATTAACATACCTTCTAATTCTTCTGGAGACAACTCTTTTAATCGTTCTGCAGCAGATATTCCTTTTTGTGGATTTAAACGTAGATCTAAAGGTCCATGAATCTTATAAGAAAATCCACGCTCCGGATTGTCAATCTGCATAGAAGATACTCCTAAATCTGCCAGTATAAAGTTAACCTTTCCAACTTCATTGGATACTTGGTCGATATCCTTAAAATTTAACAACTTTACCGTCATGATATCTTCTCCAAAACCTTTGCTTTCCAGTCTTTTTTTCGTTTTCTCACTTTCGATCGGATCTACATCCAATCCGTAAATGTGACCGTTTCCCTGTAATTGTTCTAACATTTTCAAGGTATGTCCTCCATATCCAAGTGTGGCATCAATACCAACCTGCCCTGGTTGAATAGACAAAAAATCTAATATTTCCTGTACCATAATGGAAATATGCATTCCTGCAGGTGTACTTCCTTTACGAATGACTTTTTCGACAGTATCTTTATATTTTTCCGGATCATGTTCTTTATACTTCTCTGCAAAAGTCCTTGGATGCGTGCCTTTATAACGAACTCTTCTTTTATGTACTTTTCCTTCTTCTACCTTTCTTTGTTCTTCCATTCTCTCTATTCTCCTTTTCTTTTATTTTTCCATTCTGAGACTACACTTATGCGAATAAATTTTCCCAGTTCCACAGCCAGAAAAAAATCCAAAATTAAGTGGTAACATTTCTTTTTTTATACCAAAATAGCGCTTTAAGCTTTTTTTCTTATAAAAAATACATTTAGATATTAGACAATGAAACGTATAATGCATCGCCTCTGTTGTAAATGGTAATTCCTCCATTACATGCATTTGTTCATAAAAAATTCCTTTTCTTCGTGAAAAATTGGGATATGTTCCAATCCAACCTTGCCCTGTCCACTTTTGTATCCATTTTTTCCTCTGTTCTTCCACAAAAAAATCTTCTTTTTCACCAAATCTTCTTTCTCCATAGACAGATGAGGCCTCCAAAATTTCTTTCTGTAACCATTGATACACAAGATTTCCTTTTTTACTGGTTAATGTTTTATAAATTTCTTTTTCCTTCTCTTTGGTAGGTGCTTGTTTTAATTGATCCAACAATGCCTTTTGTAACTCCCATTGCTTTTCTATACAAGCACTCGAAAAATAACAGTCCCCTATTTTTTTATTCTTTTTTCTGGATTTTTCCATGTCATCCAATACTTCTTCATAAGCATCCATTCCATTTTTCTTGGTAGGAAAGCAATAGCCCTCTTCCCACGGAACGCAATAAAAACTCCGTATCGGTGAAAAATCCAGCAGTGCAAGCAATTTTAACTCTTTTTCATTACATGCCCATTCACCAAGATATCTTTTTTTATCCTGAATAATTTCCAATTCATAAACAAGTTGGCGGTAGGGTTCCTCTCCCTTAACCCAAAAATGACCAATGTCCGCATATCGATACAATTTGGCAAAAAAAGTAACTTTAGAAAACCAAATAGAAAAGAAGCGCTTTTCCTGTTGTCCAACTAAACCATATCTTTCTTCTTCCTTTACCAATTGAAGCGATGTACACGCTTTTTCCTTTTCATATTTCCCCTTTATCACAACATCATCTAATTGTAGATAGCTTTCCACACTGTCATTATACATATAAGTAATTCTCCAGGATGTACTTGGATCTTCTTCACTTTTCCAAAGTTCCAATTCCAATTCCTTTATCACGCACTTTAAATATTCCATCCCCGGAAGCTGAATTACATTTTCCATCTCTAACCTCTTCCTTTTATCCTTTTTCTGCGAACATCCCGCTTTTGACTACTAATTTCTGCTTTCATTATACAAATTGTTCCTTAAAATGTCTATATCCTTACAACAACGCAAAACTGCAACAAAAATGACACATAAAAGATCCATTATTGCACTTGAATCTTTTTTTCACTCCTGTTATGCTAAACTGTATCTATTAATATGTTATTTTACGAATCATCAACTATAAGCGAGGTAACAGCATGAACCCAAAAGAAGCAAATCATCCCATAAGAATTTACCAATGGGACACCTTAAAATTTGTTTTAATCTTACTTGTTGTATTTGGACATTTTATCCATAGTTACACAGAGGACGCCATAATTTCTGAAAAATTATATGTTTTTATACTTGGCTTCCATATGCCGGCTTTTCTTTTTATCAGCGGAATTTTTAGCAAGAAAACAATACAGACTAAAAATTACAGAAAGTGTTTTGAATATTTTGTTTTGTACGTTTTTTGCAAGGTTTGCATCTTTATAAGTAAGATTCTAATTCAAGAAGACTATGACTTTTCTTTATTCGATGAATCAGGCGTTCCATGGTATGCTTTTGCACTAATTGCTTTTGTATTATTTACTATACTATTACAGCAAGTACAACCTGTCTATCTGTTTGTTTTTTCGATTATTTTAGGCTGTATTATAGGATATGATGATGCAATCGGTGATTTATTTGTTTCTTCACGTATCGTTGTATTTTATCCGTTCTTTTTAGCAGGTTATTTACTAGATGGACATAAGTTATTACAATTTTTATCAAAATTTTATTTTAAGATTATCGGTGTAGGTATTTTCCTTACATGGGCATGTTATATTCAATTTATACCTAATGCAACCAACCTTTGGCACCCACTTGTAACCGGACGTGAAACACTTGATAAATATGGGATTAATTATTTTTGGTATCGTGCACTTTACTATATTGTTATATTTTTACTAATCTTCTCTGCCATTGCACTTACTCCAAACAGAAACAGTATAATTAGTACTTGGGGTAGCAGAAGCATTCAAGTATATACTCTCCATCGTGGACTGATTTACATATTTTATCATTTTTACAACGCAGACAGATTATTAGAGCATTTTGGAAATAAACCAACTATGTTTGTACTATTAATATTATCCATACTGCTAACAATATTTTTATCACTTCCTTTTTGGGAAACACCATTACAATGGGTACTAAAACCTAGATGGAAACAAAAAACTAACACCAAAAATGGTTAATGCAAAAATGCCATCTGCGATAAACTTTGCAGATGGCATTTTTATTTAATATTCAAATTTTCTAATCTATAGAATACTCTCCCACATTAAAACAAGCCTATGTATAAAATACTAATAATCCTTGTATTAATATTTACGAAAACGCTGATAACGTTCTTCCACAATCTCTTCTTTCGTTTTTCCTCTATATTTTTTCAAAAAGTCAATGATTTTTTCTCTTAAACAGTCACATACTCCTTGACAATTTATATTTGTAATCGGTTCTTCTTCGTTTATAACCTGTTCTACAATGCCTAGCTCTTTTAGCTCATGTGCTGTAATCTTCATACATTCTGCTGCTTCTCCAGCCCGTTTGCTATCTTTCCATAAGATGCTGGCAAAACCTTCTGGTGAAAGAATAGAATAAGTAGCATTTTCCAGCATCCAAACTTCATTTGCCACACCAAGCGCCAATGCACCACCACTTCCACCTTCTCCAATTACGATTGATAAGATAGGCACCTTAATTCCTGCCATTTCATACAAGTTTCTGGCGATGGCCTCGCCCTGTCCTCTCTCCTCTGCATCCATTCCACAATACGCTCCCGGCGTATCAATAAAACAAATAATTGGACGATTGAATTTTTCTGCCTGTTTCATCAAACGAAGTGCTTTTCGATATCCCTCTGGATAAGGCATTCCGAAATTTCTCTTTTCATTTTCTTTTAAATTTCTGCCCTTTTGCTGTCCGATCACCGTTACAAACTGTCCATCTACAGAGGCAATTCCACCCACGATAGATCCGTCGTCTCGGAATAACCGATCCCCATGCAATTTCATAAATTGATCAAAAATGTGATTGATATAATCCTGTGTGTACGCACGATCATTATCTCTTGCAATCTGCACTTTTTCCCATGCTGTAAGGGTTCTTTTTTTTAATTCATCTTTTTCCACTTCCATAGATTCTGTCATTTCTAATTCATCCATTTTTTTCTTCACCCTTTCCATTTGCATGATATCCAGAACTTTGTAACAAGAAATACAATACCTTACGCATTTTCTTTCTAGATACAATTTTATCAATCATTCCATGTTCCAGTAAAAACTCCGCACTTTGAAATCCTTCTGGCAATTTTTGATGAATAGTCTGTTCAATTACCCGTGGTCCTGCAAATCCAATCAAAGCTTTTGGTTCCGCCAAAATTAAATCACCTAACATAGCAAAACTTGCTGTTACACCACCAGTTGTAGGATCCGTTAATACCGATATATACAACTGTCCTGTATCACTATGGTGCTTCAAAGCTTGCGAAGTTTTTGCCATCTGCATTAGTGACATCATACCTTCCTGCATTCTAGCACCACCGGAACAACAAAACAGAATAACCGGAAGTCCCTTTTGTGTAGCACGTTCCACCATACGGGTAATCTTTTCTCCAACAATCATCCCCATACTTCCCATCATGAAATTAGCTGACATAACGCCTATGGCCGTTTCGATTCCACCAATTTTTCCTTTTCCAGTTACTACCGCTTCCGATAAACCTGTATTTTGTTGCATTCTTGCAATCTTTTTTTCATATTCTGGAAAGTCCAATGGATTTTTAGTTTTTAAATCCTTATCCCATTCCTCAAAACTTCCACTGTCAAGCACCATACCAAGACGTTCCATTGGTGTAACTCGAAAATAATGTCCGCAGTTTGGGCACACATGTTTCTTTTCTATTACATCTTCTGTATACACAATCTGATTACATGCCTCACATTTTTGAAATAATCCCTCTGTCAACTGTTGACGATGGTAATTTTCTATGATTTTCTTCGACTTACGTCCCTGTGTACGAAATAACATAATTCTCGCTCCTAACCGTTAACTGAAATATTTTTGATTAATCCAGTTTACATCTCCACGCTTAAATGCATCTTCCCCAATCAAATGGTACTGAAACTCTACATTTGTTTTAACGCCTTCAATAATCATCTCACTAAGCGCACTTTGCATTTTTCGAATTGCAACCTCTCTATTTTCTCCATGTACAATAAGTTTTGCAATCATAGAATCATAACAGGATGGAATCTTATATCCCTGATATACCGCAGAATCCACACGAATACCATTTCCGCCTGGCAAATGTAGACTTTCAATCACGCCAGGACAAGGTGCAAAATTTTGTTCTGGACTTTCTGCGTTGATACGACATTCAATGGAATGACCAGAAATCTTAATATCTTCCTGTTTAAAAGGCAATTCTTTTCCTTCCGCAATCCGTATCATTTCTTTCACAATATCAATACCTGTTACTTCTTCTGTTACCGGATGTTCCACCTGAATACGAGTATTCATTTCCATAAAATAAAAATTGTTCTCTTTATCTAATAGAAATTCAATCGTACCCGCTGAATAATAATTTGCTGCTTTGGCCGCTTTGATTGCTGTCTCTCCCATTTTTTTTCTTAATTCGTCTGACACAGCAATGGATGGAGTTTCTTCTATTACCTTTTGATGTTTTCGTTGAATAGAACAATCTCTTTCTCCTAAATAAACCACGTTTCCATGTTGGTCTGCCAAAATCTGTACTTCGATATGCCGACAATTAGTCAGATATTTTTCGAGGTACATACTGCAATCACCAAAGGCATTTTCTGACTCCTTTTGTGCCGTGATAAATAAATCTTCAAAATCTTCTTCACGCTCAACAACACGCATTCCCTTTCCGCCACCGCCAGATACAGCTTTTATGATAACCGGATATCCCATTTTTTCAGCTTCAGCCTTGGCCTCTATCACATCAACGTATGGTGTATCTCCACCTGGAATAATAGGAACTCCCGCCTTTTTCATTACACGACGTGCCTCTGATTTATTTCCCATCTGCTCCATACTTTCCATACTTGGACCAATAAATGCAAAATTGCACTCCTGACACATTTTCACAAACTTGCTATTTTCTGACAAAAAACCAAAACCAGGATGAATCGCATCCACATCCGCAGCTATTGCTGCACTTAAAATACGTTCCATATTTAAATAACTGTCTTTTAATTTATATGAACCGATACATATACACTCATCTGCAAGTTGTGCATGCATAGCTTCTTTATCTATATCCGAACAAATTGCTACACTTGTAATCCCCATCTCTCTGCATGCACGTATAATACGAACTGCAATTTCTCCCCGATTCGCAATCAGTACACGTTTTATCCGATTTCCTTTCACAAAACCATCCTCTTTTCCATACTTAAAACTTATAATAAGGCAAATGTCAGCTCTGCTTCTGTGGCAACCTTATCTCCCTTATAAGCAATCGCTTTACCAATTCCAATCGGTCCTTTTACTTTAATCATCTCAACTTCTAATTTCAAGCAATCCCCCGGTACCACTTTTTCACGAAACTTTGCCTTATTGATGCCACCAAATACAGGAGTCTTTCCTTTATATTCCTCTGCCGATAAAATCGCAACAGCTCCTACCTGTGCCAATGCTTCTACAATTAATACTCCCGGCATAATAGGCTTCTGTGGGTAATGTCCTCTAAAAAAATCTTCATGATAGGTTACACATTTTACGCCAACTGCGCGTTTTCCTGGTTCTAACTCATCAATACGATCCACCAATAAAAATGGATGTCTATGTGGAATGAGTTGTTCAATTTCCTTTATTCCAAGCATATATTTCCTCTTTTCTCTTTCCTATCTACTCACACAACAATGTTCACTTTAATTCTTTTACTGATATGTATATACCAAACTATTTCAAACGTATCAATGGCTGACCATATTCAACTAATTGCTCGTTTTCAACCAAAATTTCTGCTACAACACCATCGGATTCTGCTTCAATCTCATTCATCAATTTCATTGCTTCAATGATGCCAATAACTTGACCTTTTTTTACAGTATCACCAACGGACACAAAAGGAGCCTCCCCTTCTGCCTTTGCAGAATAAAATGTACCAACTAAAGGTGACTTGATAAAAGTTCCTTCTGCGTTTTTAGTTGCTGGCTGCTCGCTAGCTGCAACCATTTCCTGTTGTGACACTACTACAGGTGCCGCAGATGGAACAACATATTCCTGCTTTTTTTCTGATTTTAAACGGAATGTATACTCTTCATTATCGTATTTAAATTCTGTCATTTCACTGCGGTCAAATTTATCCATAATCTTTAAAATTGCTTCTAAATCTAATTCCATCTTTTCTTCCACCCTATTTATCAAACTTTTTTACAACAAGTGTTGCATTATGTCCACCAAAACCTAATGAATTGCTTAATGCATAGTTAACGGTTTTTCCAGTTTCCGGCTCAATTGTATAATTCAAATCAAGTTCCTCATCTGGTACTTTATATCCTACTGTAGCATGAATATAATTTTCCATTACCGATTTTACACATACAATAAACTCTAACGCACCAGCTGCACCAAGGCAATGACCAATCATAGACTTTGTTGAGTTAACGTTTAATTCATAGGCATGTTTTCCAAATGCTTTTTTTATTGCCATGGTTTCGAACAAATCATTGTGATGGGTACTTGTACCATGTGCGTTAATATAATCAATCTCATCTGGTGTAATTTGTGCTTCTTTCACAGCAAGTTCCATAGAACGTACTGCACCTTCTCCATCCTCTGCAGGAGAAGTAATATGATAAGCATCGCTTGTTGCACCATATCCAACTAATTCTGCCAAAATAGTTGCGCCACGATTTACCGCATGTTCATAGGATTCCAACACAACAACTCCTGCACCTTCTCCCATTACAAATCCACTTCTTTCTTTGTCAAATGGAATAGACGCACGTGTCGGATCTGTTGAGGTTGTCAATGCAGTTAATGCTGCAAAACCGCCAACACCTACTTTGGAAATAGCAGCCTCTGTTCCTCCTGCCACCATTACATCTGCATCTCCACATTGAATCGAACGACATGCCTCTCCAATGGAGTGAGTACCTGTAGCACAGGCAGTTACTACATTCAGGCTTTTTCCTTTTAAACCAAACTGAATAGAAACATTTCCTGCCGCCATATTTGTAATCATCATAGGTACTAACATAGGTGGTATTCTTTTTGGTCCCTTTGTTATAATTTTATCATAAGCATTTTCCATAGCAGTAAGACTTCCCACCCCGGAACCTATGGAAACACCAATACGAGTACAATCTTCTTTTTCTAAATCCATTCCAGCCTGGTCAAGTGCCTGTTTTGTTGCCGCAACTGCATACTGTGAAAATAATTCCATTCTTCTTGCAGACTTTGGATCCATATATTGTGTTGCATCAAAATCATTTACCATGGCTGCAAGTTTTGCCTTATAATCTGTTGTATCAAAACGATCAATCTCTCTGATACCGACTTTTTTTTCTTTTATACTATCCCAAAAACTATCTACTGAATTTCCAATAGGAGAAACTACTCCCATACCAGTCACTACTACTCTTTTTTTATTCATAAGATCCTCCTTACGCATACATTCCACCATCTACCGAAATCGTCTGTCCTGTAATATAAGATGCTTTATCTGAAGCTAGAAACGCTACTGTTTCTGCAATATCCTGCGTACTTCCAAGACGATTTAATGGAATCTGCGCTTTTAATTTTTCTCTTACCTCTTCCTTTAAAACCCGTGTCATATCTGTATCAATAAAACCTGGTGCAACAGCGTTTACTGTAATACCTTTTCCACCCAACTCTTTTGCCAATGATTTTGTCATCGCAATTACTCCGGCTTTAGATGCACTATAATTAATCTGTCCCGCATTTCCAACCAGTCCAACAATGGAAGATATATTAATAATATGTCCACCCTTTTGACGTAACATTTGTCTTGTCACATGACGCATACAATTAAATGCACCTTTTAAATTTGTATTGATAACTGCATCAAATTCTTCTTCTTTCATAACCATTGTTAAGTTATCTTTGGTTATACCTGCGTTATTCACCAAAATATCAATGCTGCCCTGCTCTTTTGCAACCGCTTTCATCATTTGTGCAACCGCATTAAAATCTGATACATTGCAACCATAAACAGATGCCTTTCCACCATTTTCACAAATCTCTTTTGCCGTTTCTTCTGCTGCTTCTTTTGAATGTGCATAATTTAATACAACGGTTGCTCCATAAGATGCAAGTGTTTTTGCAATCTGACAACCGATACCTTTCCCTGCGCCTGTCACAAGGGCTACTTTTCCTGTTAACATCGCTTTACCTCATTTCATTTTCTGTCTTTATCGGAATGCTTCCCGAAGTTTTTCCAAATCCTCTATCTTTTCTACATTAAATAACCTAACCTGACGATCGATTTTTTTAATCAGACTGGTAAGTGTATGTCCTGGTCCAATTTCAATAAATGTATCTACGCCTTCTGCAATCATTTTTTCTACACTATCTTCCCAAAGCACGGAAGAAGAAACCTGCTGTTCCAATAATTTTTTAATACTTTCCTTTTCCTTAACAACTTCAGCAGTCACATTTGTTACATAAGGCATTTCCAATGCTTCTAGTTTTATTGGTTCTAATTCCTTTGCAAGTTTTTCTCCTGCTCCAACTAACATGCCCGAATGAAATGGTCCACTAACCTTTAACGGCATAACACGCTTTACTCCCTGCTCTGTTAGTTCCTTCTTTGCTTCTTCCAAAGCACCCAACTTCCCAGAAATAATAATTTGCCCTGGACAGTTATAATTTGCAACGTAAACATCTGCAATTTTATCACAGACTTCTGCTACTAGTTCTTTTTTTGCACCAAGAACAGCATACATACCACCAATTCCTACCGGTACTTCATTTTGCATATATTTTCCGCGTGCTCTTATTACCTTTACTGCATCTTTAAAATTCATAGCCTTGCATGTAACAAGAGCCGTATATTCTCCTAAACTTAATCCAGCAGCCATATCTGGTTTTACAATATCACATACCGGCTGTAACATTGCTGCACATGCCGTCAAAAGTGCCGGCTGTGTATATTCTGTTAGATTAATCTTTTCTTCCTCTTCAAAACAAATTTTCTGTATATCTACATCTAATACTTCATTTGCAGCCTCAAAGATTCTCTTGCTGCTATCAAAAGTATCATAGAAATCTTTTGCCATCCCTATTTTTTGTGCTCCCTGACCTGGAAATACAAATGCTATCTTGCCCATTTTCTTGTCCTTTCTAGTTGCAGAATTTTTTTAACACCTGTTCGGTATCCTGCATAATATCTTCAATAATTTCTTTTGCACTCTGTTCTTCATGAACCAATCCTGCAATCTGACCAGCCATAAAGGAACCTTCTTTTATATTTCCGTCAAATACAGCTTTTCTTAAAGAACCCAAAGTTAAGTGTTCTAATTCTTCAAATCCTTTTCCTTCTTTTTCCATCTTTAGATATTCTCTCGTCATAGCGTTTCTCAATACGCGTACCGGATGCCCAGTAGAGCGGCTTGTAACCACCGAATCAATATCTCTTGCTTTTATTACTAATTGTTTGTAGTTTTCATGTACAATACACTCAGATGCAACAAGGAAACGAGTACCTATTTGTACCGCCTTTGCGCCAAGCATTAAAGCTGCTGCAAAACCTCTTCCATCTGCCACACCACCAGCTGCAATTACAGGAATGTCTACTGCATCTACAACCTGTGGCACCAATGTCATCGTTGTACTCTCGCCAATGTGTCCACCAGATTCACACCCTTCTGCTATAACAGCAGCGGCTCCACATCTTTGCATACGTTTTGCAAGTGCAACAGAAGCAACTACAGGAATCACTTTTATATCCGCTTCTAACCATGCCTTCATGTATGGCTCTGGTGTTCCTGCTCCTGTTGTTACTACAGGAACCTTCTCTTCAACTAAAACTTTTGCAATCTCTGGTGCTGCTGGATTTAAAAGCATTACATTTACACCAAACGGCTTGTCCGTAAGCTCTTTTGTCTTTTTAATTTCTTCACGCACCTGATCTGCATTTAATCCTCCTGCTGCAAGAATTCCTAAGCCTCCTGCATTTGATACCGCCGCAACCAGATTATGTTCAGCAATATTTGCCATACCTCCCTGGAAAATCGGATATTTGATATTTAATAATTCTGTTACTTCTGTCTGCATTGCAAAATACCTTCCTTTATCTCTTATTTCTGGTTATTAACCCTTAATTTTTTCTAAATATTCAGCAACTTCCTTTAAGTTTGTAAAGTTAGAAACTTCTTCTGTATCAATTTCTACATCAAATTCTTCTTCACAAGCCATAACAAACTCAAATAAATCTAATGAATCTACGCCTAAATCATCCTTTAAATTTTTCTCTGGATCAATAGTATCTACATCCATCTTTAATTGATCTGCTAACATTTCCTTAAGTTTTTCTAACATCTTTTTGTTCTCCTTTTCATTTTTATGAGCATACACATTTCGTGCCTTCCTCATTTATTTTTTTTGCGGTAGCCGCTCTCTTTTTAATTAAGCAGACTTTTCCACATATATAAATATCCTGCATGCAGGCTATTTTCTTTTTTATTTCGTACTATGAACTATTAAGTCAAAACTTTCCTTTCATAATACTTTCTAGAATACCCATAAACTATGCCGGTCTTCTACAACAAAATTTCTTTCTTACTTGTAAAAATACAATCAATGCCCCAGTCACAACTAAACTTATAGCTGCTACTACACTGGCAGTTTTTACATGTCCCTTTGCAAATAATGTCTGTATTCGATTCTTGTGTCTTTTCAAGTCTTTTTCTATATGTAATTCATCCAGTAAAGAAGCATCCAGTTTTTCGAACATATCAATCCATACGTACTTTTCCATACTTACCGCTCCTACCTTTCCTCACCTGTCATCACATTATATTCCTGCTTCATCTGCTTACGAAGACGACTCAGTTTACTATCTACTGCATTGACACTCATTTTCATATGAAATGCGATTTCCTTGGAACTCTGCAAATAATAATACCTCCGAAGCACCAATTCCCGGTCCCTCTTTTTCATATTTGCTATGATTTCATTAAGTGCACGCATGCTCTCTTTTCGTTCCATAGTAGCTTCTACATCCTGTCTCTGATCCGCATAGTCCTCTGCCAAATCACACAATTCATCCTTTTGAGCCGTTCCTTCTGTCCTACTAATCTTTCGCAGACGATTAATTGCAGTATTGCGAACAATTACAGACATATATGTCTTTAAAGATGCTTTTTCAAAATCAAATTCCTGCATATGATTCCAGGCTTTTAGATATGTGTCATTCACACACTCTTCAACATCTTCTCTATTATTTCCCAAAATTCCTGTTGCTATATATGTAAGTAACTTTTCATATTTTTCTGTAAGTGCCTTTAAACCTTCTTCCTCTTTTTTTACAATCAGTTTTACTATCTTTTTGTCGCGCAACAAAATCACCTCCTGCATACGAGAGGCCTATGTTTTCCTAAAAAGGCAAACTACTTTCCTCTTATATATACACTCTTTTCTTTTCAATCTTGCAAAAAAAATCAAACTTTTTATGGGTAATAAGATAATAGGCTCTTTAAAGTAGTACAGGAACAATTCCCCGAACTGCTCAAAGAGCCTATCGTAAACATATGCGTTTCTCTATTATCGTTCCTTCTATTATTTTTTTCCATCACCCATAAACAAAACTCTTGCTAATAATGCAGCACCCGCCACAATACATATTATCATAATAATATATTCATATAAAGATTTTTGCATAAAATGGAATTGTACACTAGCTATAATAGAAGCCACAATAATTACAACACCTAATATAGTCAAAACCTTAGCTAAAAAGGAATCTGGTTTCATCACCCACCAAAATACACCTGCTATCAATGGTACGATTACCAATCCAGAAGGCATATTCATACTTCCAAAATGAAAACCATAACCCCATGTCGACTCTACTACAACGGAATTAAACAACCAGTATAATCCTCCACCAAGCAGTATTACACCTATTATAAATACCAATAATGGATTTTTCTCTTTCATTGTAACATTCCCTTCTATTTCAAGATAACTTTGTGGAACACCTTTTTGCCTTTTCGAAGCTTAATGCTGTTTACAAGCTGTTCTTCTGTTATGCGGGCATTTTCGTCCACCTTTACCTCATCTACAGACACACCGCCCTGCTTTGCAAGTCGTCTAGCTTCTCCTTTGGAAGCAACCAAACCGCACTCTAACATTAAATCAAGAATTCCAATGCTGCCTTCTGTCAATTTATCCTTTTCCAGTTCTGTTGTTGGCATATTTGAATCATCGCCACCTTTTCCAGAGAATAAGGCATGTGATGCTTCTTTTGCCTTCTTTGCTTCCTCTTCTCCATGAACCAATGCAGTCAATTCATAAGCTAAAATTTCTTTCGCTTCGTTTAATTGACTTCCTTCCCAGGAATCCATCTTTTCTACTTCTTCTAATGGAAGGAATGTAAGCATACGGATACATTTTAGAACATCTGCATCACCTACATTTCTCCAATATTGGAAAAATTCAAATGGTGTTGTCTTATTTGGATCTAACCATACTGCTCCGTTTGCAGTTTTACCCATCTTCTTTCCTTCGGAATTTAATAACAATGTAATTGTCATCGCATATGCATCTTTACCAAGTTTACGACGAATCAATTCTGTTCCACCAAGCATATTAGACCATTGATCGTCTCCACCGAACTGCATATTACATCCGTAGTTCTGGAATAAATAGTAAAAATCGTAAGACTGCATGATCATGTAGTTAAACTCTAAAAAGCTCAATCCTTTTTCCATACGCTGCTTATAACATTCTGCACGAAGCATATTATTTACCGAAAAATGTGGTCCCACTTCACGCAATAAATCTACATAATTTAATTTTAATAACCAATCTGCGTTGTTTACCATAATTGCCTTATCTTCGCCAAATTCAATAAAACGCTCCATCTGCTTTTTAAAACAATCGCAGTTGTGCTGAATGATTTCTGAGGTCATCATCTGTCTCATATCTGTTCTTCCAGATGGGTCACCAATATGTCCCGTTCCTCCACCAATCAATACTACTGGCTTATTTCCTGCCATTTGTAAACGTTTCATAAGACAAAGAGCCATAAAATGTCCCACGTGCAAAGAATCTGCAGTTGGGTCAAATCCAATATAAAAAGTTGCTTTTCCATTATTTATTAATTCTCTAATTTCTTCCTCATCTGTTACCTGTGCAATTAAACCTCTTGCAACTAATTCGTCATAAACTGTCATTATTTTTCTTTCCTTTCTTTTTCAGTGTAGATAACGTAATAACATAAGGTATCCGAGCCAGCAAAAAGCCCTCTGTTCATCAAAAGATGAACAGAGGGCGAGTTATCGCGGTACCACCTCTGCTTCAAAGACTAGGTCTTTCTCAGCAGGATAAAATCCTAACGCTATATCGGGCGCTCCCGTCATACCCTACTATTATTTCAGGCAGCTACTCCAAGATGTATTCAGAACAGAATATCTGTATTCTCACACCAACCGAATACTCTCTGAAAGATACCCTCTGTCTTACTTGTTCTCTTCACTGTATTACTTATTTCATTCGTTCTCACATGATGTTATTGTAACGGATACGAATTAAATTTGCAAGCCTTTTGTTGGCTCACAACCTAAAACCAGATTCATACATTCGATTGCTGCACCAGAAGCACCTTTTCCAAGGTTATCAAACTGTGCTGTTACAACGATTCTCTCTTCATTTCCTGTTACATAAATCTTTAATCCATCCCAGCCTGACATCCCATTACCAGCTAAGAAACCACTTTGCGCAATCTCATCATCTGCTGCACTAACCTGAATAAATTCCTGTCCCTTATAATATTCTGCAAAATAAGCAAGGAGACTCTCTGGTGTCTGCTTTCCATTCAACAAATCTGTATACAATGGAACCGATACTACCATTCCACTATAATAGTCATCTACAATTGGGGAAAACAGTGGAGTTCTCTCAATTCCTGTAATCTTTTGCATCTCTTTTAAATGCTTATGCTGTTGTGTAAGTGCATACTCACGACCAGCAGAAAACTGACTTGGTCTGTCTTCACTTTCATAGACAGCAATTGCCTTTTTTCCTGCTCCACTATAACCAGATAATGCAAAACTACTTACCGGATAATCATTTGGTAAAATATCACCTGCTACAAGTGGATATACCAAAGAAATAAATCCAGAAGCATAACAACCAGGAACTGCAATTCTCTTTCCCTTTATAATTGCTTCTTTATGTGCCTTAGAAAGCTCTGGGAAACCATAAGCCCATCCTTCCTCTGTTCTATGTGCTGTTGAGGTATCTATGATTACAACGTGATCATTTTCCACAAGCGATACAGACTCTCTTGCTGCCGCATCCGGAAGACATAAAAATGCAATATCTGCACTATTAATTAACCTTTTTCTCTCAGCAGGGTCTTTTCTAAGCTCCGAGCTGATTTTTAACAATTCAATATCGTCGCGTCCCTGAAAACGTTCATGAATACGAAGTCCTGTTGTTCCTTCACTACCATCAATAAATACCTTTGTTTTCATCCTGTTTCCTCTTTTCTGTTATCAATATTATCTTTATCTGCCCTTCTATAAATGCAATCCTATACAATTATTATATTAACAATAAAAATGTTGTCAAGTAGCTATGGTATCTTCCCAGCGTTGAGGAATAAATTTATATAATTGTACTAAATCAACGCATATCATGTATTATTTAAAACATTCCACAAATTTTTTATTCTTTTGAGAAGTTATCCACAGTCACATTTTAGACTTTTCCCGT